>OJHO01000264.1_pt1 | contig 24036 bp, 18 predicted proteins | sample 1595311 | NCBI WGS metagenome assembly OJHO01 (sample SAMN05416879, study PRJEB24817) | seawater metagenome | isolation source: Sea water | place: Canada:Atlantic | collected 2013-11 | reverse complement strand
ACTGGCTGGCCATCGCCTTTGCCGTCTTCGGCATGATTGCCGGTTTCGGGATCGGCAACAGTGTCCAGGCCAATTCCGTGGCCCATGGCCTCAGCGACAGCTTTGGCCTGCCACCGTGGATCACTGGCATCACTCTGGCTGTGCTGGTAGGTATGGTGGTGCTCGGCGGCATGAAACGCATTGCCACCGTGGCCACTTTTATTGTGCCCTTTATGGCTCTGGCCTACCTGTTGGCAGGCCTGGTGGTTCTGGCGGATCACGCCAGCGCCATTCCCGATGCTCTGGCCCTGTGCTTTGAAGGCGCCTTCAGCGGCACCGCCGCAGCCGGTGGCTTTGCCGGAGCGCTGGTAAAAGAAGCCATCCGCTTCGGTATGGCCAGGGGGATCTTCTCCAACGAAGCCGGCTTGGGCAGTGCACCGATTGCTCACGCCTCCGCCAACACCGATCATCCGGCCCGACAAGGCTCGATCGCCATGCTTGGCACCTTTATCGACACCATTATTGTCTGCTCGGTCACTGGCCTGGCCATTGTGTCCACCGGTGTGTGGGACAGCGGCGTCAAAGGCGCACCGCTTTCCGCCATGGCGTTTTCGTCCACCTTCGGTAGTGCCGGTGATATTATTGTGGCCTGCAGCCTGGCCGTCTTTGCCTTCACTACCCTGCTGGGCTGGAGCTTGTACAGTGAACGCTGCACCCAGTTCCTGTTCGGCCCCAAAGCAGTTTTGCCGTTCCGCATCGTCTGGGTATTGGCAGTGCCGTTAGGCGCCATTGTCAGCCTGAACTTCGTCTGGGCGCTGGCCGATATCATGAATATCCTGATGGCCGTGCCAAACCTGATTGCTCTGTTATTATTGTCACCCATTGTGGTTCGGCTGAGCCGTGAGTTCTTCGCCAACCGCCCGGATTAACCGCTGACCGTTGACGGCCACGCCCGACAACGGTCACGATCACGCCCCGCCCGCGCCATGAATAAGCGTAAGCGGGGCCGTGACCTGTAACCGTATTCAGAGATCCCATGACCTTCAGCACCAACCTACCTGACTCTCTACCCGGCTACGTCCGTGACGACATCGCCCGCAATGTAACCTTTGCTCTGGAAGAAGATATCCGCGATGGCGATATCACCGCCCAGCTCATCGACGCGGACAGCGGCAGCACTGCCACCATCATTACCCGCGAAGACACCGTCATGTGCGGCATTCCCTGGGCCGATGAAGTCTTTCGGCAATTGGGCGAGGTAGACGTGGAATGGCATGTGCAGGATGGCGACCGGCTCACTGCTGATACCATGCTTTGCACTCTGCGCGGTAACACCCGAAAAATTCTCACCGGCGAACGCACCGCCCTGAACTTCCTGCAAACCCTGATGGGCACCGCCACCACCGCCCGCCGCTACGCGGATGCCGTCGCCGGCAGCCAGGTCACCATCTTGGACACCCGCAAAACCCTGCCCGGCCTACGCGCCGGCCAGAAATACGCGGTCCTCTGCGGCGGCTGCCAAAACCACCGCATCGGCCTCTACGACGCCTTCCTGATTAAGGAGAACCATGTAGCGGCCTGCGGGGGTATAACCGCAGCAATTGAACGTGCACGGGCGCTGGCGCCGGACAAGAAGATTATTGTAGAAGTAGAGACATTGGCGGAGCTGGAAGAAGCCGCTGGGCTAACGCCGGATCAAATTATGTTGGATAACTTTAGTGTAGAGATGCTGAAAGAAGCCACCGGAATGGCTTTTGAATCGGCATTAGAGGTGTCAGGTAATTTGACTCTAGATAATGCGGCAGGGCTACCAAAGAACCGACACTGGTTTTTGTCTTCAGGGGCACTGACTAAGCACATTCAAGCCACGGATTTATCTCTCAGGTTGCAAAACTGATTATTTGGCCGAGATGGGCCCTTTGAATAAGGCGCCAGCCTTAAAGGTAAGGTTCGATCATCGGCAATTTTCTGGAACATAGCGTGGCGCCCCAGAGAACGAGCATAACCAAGCAATGGACCCAGCCGTTTGTACTGGTTGGAAAGTAAGCACCTCACCGGTTAAGTTTGCTGGCATTGCATTACCTAGTCGCACCGAAATTTCACCATCAGTTACCGTCACTTGATCAACATAGGTGCTTTGGATTGAAGAGGGGGAAGGAATGCCATAGGAACCACTATTAACACCGACAAAAGTGCCAGTATGCACAAATACCGTTCCTGCAATTTCTGCCTTTAGGCCTGCCGCCATACCAATCGCTTCCGCTACTTTTGCACGTAGCGTATAATCTTGATACGCAGGAATCGCCACTGCGGCCAAAATACCAATAATCGCCACCACGATCATTAGCTCAATCAACGTAAAGCCTTTTTGTAACGACATCAGTTCGCCCCCACTGTGCAAAACAAGATATTTTTTATGTCACATAACACATAAGAAAATGCACAAAGCAGGCCAACACCAGAACAGCCGATATTCCAAGGGGAACTCACGTTCCCTCTACATCCCCCCTCTCCTCACAAGCAAAAAGGATGACAAAAAGTGTCAATACCCGCCTCCGCACGTCGCCCCTTGCTGTCAGCAACTCGATTGGTTGACTACTACAGGATACCGCTGTCATCACTACTAAATTAAGAGACTCTACGCGCGTTATTCTTTGCGAAAAAAACCAGCAAAGCTGCAATAACTGCCAAGCCCAGCACCCATATGACTACGACCACATGGCTGGATAAAGAAATCGCTAACGACAAGTCCTTCGCTATACCCGCCTCACGAAGCGTAAAAAACCAAGCTAGTTGATGAGCACCTAACCCAGCCAAACCCTGAACGGGAATGGCATAGGCGAAAGTAGATACCAATAACAACAGCACCAAAGAAGGGAAGCTGAGGGAAGCTCCTAGTGACTTAGCAAGAAGGTAATTCATTAACAAAACAAAGCACCAAATAAAGACCGAAAAAACCACGAAAAAAAATCTATCACGCCCTCCTTTTAACGCCTCGAATCGAGTAGAGACCAGCCATGAAACAAAAACCAACGAGACCACTAAAAGTGCAATAACCGCGAGGATGAAGCCCGCCCCACTGGCAAAATAAGAATTCCCAAGAAGAGCCCCCCCCCTAATACCTAACCCGGGAAAAATAATACCAGCAATGGCAACTGAACAGGCCAGCAGAATAACAACACCAACATCAAAAAACCTTATCCACAACAGGCCACCTAAAACAGAAAAAAAACCTCTATCACCTAAGCGTTGCGCTAAATAAGGCAGTAATAACTCACCCAACCGCATGGGCAACATATAGCTTGCCGCACCATGACACCCGGAAGCAGCCATAAAACGGGCATTAAATGGCCAACCCCAAACTTGTGCATAACGAAAAAAACGAAAAAAATGCCCCATCAAAAAAGCAAAAAAACCCAAGAAGGCGAAGCTTAGGTCGACGTTTTGTAATGATCTGACGACTATTGAAAAATCGACTTTAGCAGCCACGAACCAGATAATAAGCACGGTTGTTAGTAAAGCGACAATGATTCGTAGCAACCAAGACATCCTCAGGAGCGCTCCTCAATATACAGCCACTCATTTCCAACTTTTTCTAACGACCAAGCAGCACCGAATTTAGGCCTGATGATTTGCAGCACATTTAATCGGTAAGGAAAGAACCAGACATGCAAATTAAAACCAAACCGATACGGCCTTTCCACGGGTAAAATAACAATTATTTTTGACGCGCTAATTCTTCGCAATTCGTCTAATGCTGAGAAAATATCGGGGATATGCTCAAGAACGTGCGCACAAATAGCTACATCAACGGCTTTATCCTTGAAGGGTATCCGCTCAGTTCGGGCGACAGCGTAGCTACCCTCTAGCCCGCCAGGGCAGGACCTACCTAAATCTATACCAAAAACAGAAAACGCGCCTTGTTGAAGCGCCAATGCCAAGCGCCCCCTCCCACAGCCAACATCAACGATGTTTTTCGCCCCGTGACATTCCCTTATCGCACGAGCCAGTAGGCGAGGCGAGATATCCGCTTCTTTCTTTAAATCACAATTTTCTGTTTCAGTGTATATGCGAGAGAAATCCTCATCATTCATTTCTTCGACGGATTCACGAAATGACAAAAAAGTATCAGCCCCGCTCTTCCCAAAAGCCATCCAGAAAAGTGGCCTCATAAGAAACGAGTCTCTTAGAAAAGGAGGCAACACATCATTGATAAGAAAATTTATCCATCTAGATGATCTCTGTCCAAACTTAACTCCCATTTCAGTGACCACTATCTTTATAGATTAAGGATGTTATTTGTTCTGACACCAAGCCAACGAGAAAAACCTGCAAAGCGGACACCATAAGCAATGCTGACATATTGGTGAACGAGCCCATCTCAATATAAGTATACAAATATCGCGCCAATCCCAATAAAAACAACCCTGATGAAATAGGCAAAAATACTTTTAATGGAGAGTAAAGCGTTGCCACTTTAAAAATAATAATCAAAAACCGTGCGCCGTCTTTTATCGGGTGAATATGACTTTTCCCGGTACGCTTTTTCACATCAATAGGGATATATTTCACGGGGTATCCGCTACGAAAAAAAGCCATAGTGCTTGTTGTTGGATAGGAAAACTTATTGGGCAGAAGATTGAGAAACTGACGGAACTTTTCGGCTTTAACCAACCGAAATCCAGACGTAAGATCCTCTACCTTGCCGCCCGTCAACAGGCTAGCAAAGCGGTTGTAGAACGTGTTAGCCAAAAGCCGTCCTTTGCTCGCCTGGCCACCCGAATCACGTGCGCCAACAACCATGTCGGCACCTGTCGATTGCATGGCCTCTAGAAAACGGGGGATATCTTCCGGTTGGTGTTGCCCATCGCCATCCATGAACAGCACCCAGTCACTGGTTGTTTCACGAAAGCCATGCTTAATCGATGCTCCATTCCCCATGCTTTGTTCGTGCCGAAGGACTTTAGCACCATACTCTTGAGCTATCGCTGCGGTAGCATCCGTGGAGCCATCATCCACGATTATCAACTCATCATAGCAACCCTGGCTAACCAGCCGAGGCAGCCATAAACTTAAATTTTCTGCCTCATTTTTTGCTGGCACCACTATGCTCAGGCTCATCTTGTCTGTTCTCCACTGCATGAATAAAAAACTCAACATCGCTGATTTCAGGGGCTTCAGCTAAAGCCCGCCCTCGCAGCCCACCCTCAAGCAGCCTTTCCTCCACTGTCGAAGCAACCTGCAAGGCATCATCAAAATAACCATAGGTCGCAAAGTATGAAGCGACACTCATCATTCTATCTAAGCTTGAAACTTCCTTAATTGAATCAAACAGCGCCATTTTCGCCTCCTTTTTTCTACCCAGTAAAAAAAGCGACACGCCCCGAATATAGGAAAGCTGCGCATATTCCACAGACTCCTTTTTAGCATTAACAGGCTGCGACAAAAATCCTTCCGCTATTTCCAGCATGAAGCCAGGTGCCAAAGAGGAACAATCACCTCTATTAGTCCAGTCCAGTCCTTTTTGCATGACATTAAGCCAAGTAGAGCTATACGCTTTTGTTTTTGCCAGCGCCAAAACATCGGCCTTGTCTTCAAGGCAGAGAGCCCCCTCCTTACACTGAATCAACACTTGCGTCATTCTTAGAAAAAAATCATCCGGTATTTTATCGCTTGCCTGATTAAGCTGTCGAACAGCAGCCGGGCGATAGCCTCTATTGAACAGCATCCTTGCTGCCTCAACTTGCGCCCGAGGCGACTCTGGGTTTTTTTCAACCCAGACCATCACCATAGATGGATAATCACCCCAGAGCATCGCTCCTCTCCAGCAAAAAAAAGCCAACACTCCTAGCCAAACCACACTTAGCAACAGCCCCTTCCAGAAAACCAAGTGCTTCAACCCATAATAAACCAGCGGCAAAAACAAAAATCCGCTACCCATATATACTCTGTGCTCAAATAACAGCTCAAGTCGAATAGTCGTCGACTCCACCAGCTGAGATGTAAGAAAGAGAAAAACAGCTAGACTGACAAGCTGCCAACGGCGGCGACACCGCCATGCCGCCGCTACCAAAATAACAAGCCCAAATAGGGAGAGTAACGTTGTCCATGGGCGTAAAAAACCCATACTAACAACTAGGGTATCATTGTAAATTCCCGTACTGAAAAAACGAGGAAAGAACCAGTTATACAAATACTCCCAAAGCACTCGGCACTCTGTCAGTACTCTTTGCCAAGGAGTAAAGTCTCGTCCCGGATAGTTTGCAAACCAACCATTAACAAAGGGAACGTACAGTAGATAAAGTAAGATCAGACACGCTGGCGCGACCAGAAAAACATTGCGCCAACTCTTATTCAACCGACCTGCCAAGGGGCTGCGGGCAACAACAAACACCTCACAAACCAGCGCCAGAACCGGCAATAGCGCACCATTTTCCTTGGAAAAAATTGCCAGTAAACCGAATAGACCCAACCCAAGCGTCATCCAAAGATAACCCGCCACCTTGTTATAGCCCACTATCCGGCGGCCACGGAGCCACGCCAATAGGCCACAGAAGACAAACAGCGTCACAAGCTGGGCCATACGCTGCACTACATAGAGTGTAGTTGACACCAGGTAGGGGTGGCACAACCAGAACAGGGTTACTAACAGCGCAGCCCATTTAGCGTGACGACTAAGAAACCGGCTACCCTCATAAAAGCGTAACAAGGTTAACTGGAGCGCAAACAGTAATGCGCCATTCAATAAATGGATTAAAATATTTGTGTATTTGAAAGGGCCAGGCTCGGAAGGCCATGCATTATCATCCAAGAGAAAGCTTAGCAAAGCCACCGGCCGCCCCGTCGGGCCGGAGAAACCACTAAAAACGTAGTGCCTTAGGCTCTCAAAGTCACTTATACCTCCTCGCGCGCCCAGAGTGCCGAGATTATTAAAATCATCAAAGATAAAACTACCGGACAGACCTGGCCAGTAAATCAAATAAGCCAACAACAAACCCGCAATAAACAGCAAGCTAATCCATCCGTCTTGCTTATCTTTTTGCATAAAATCCACCCATAAAAAAGCCCGCCAACAGGCGGGCTTTTAAACGATCTGTTAAAAATTAACGACAGTTACCCGGAAGGTAGCGAGCATCCAATGCTGTAGCGCCAGCTGCGCATGTCCAAATCACAGAACCCGGAGTAGTAGAAGGGGTTAGTGTTAGCTGATCACCAGCAATTGGCGCACCTGAATAGGTAACGGTGATCACACCAGCCGCGTCCACATCAACAGATGTTACATTAGTCCCGCTAATATCACCTGCCGGAGCCAAACCAGCTTCGGTGTTAGTAGTAGGGAATGCTCCGCTAGACAGCACGGTCTCAGACACACTGGTCTTCGCGCCAGATGCCAAGCTCAAGCCCTCAGAGACCTTGGCACGCACAGTGTAATCCTGGTAGGCAGGAATCGCTACAGCAGCCAAAATACCGATGATAGCGACAACAATCATCAATTCGATAAGGGTGAAACCCTGTTGCATTTGCTTCTTCATTTTGTTTTCTCCAATCATTGGCAAACGTTTTGAGCCCACCCTTGGCGAGCATCTATGTTGTTTCAAAGCAGGGAGCGTGCCAACTTGATCCAGCTGGGGGAAAATCATTAGGCGGCAGCGATTTCCTGTGGTCGAGGGACCGTGCTTCTCTCAGCCTTACAGGGAGACCACGCCGCCAGCGTCACTCTCAATGTCAGTTATTGACACTTTGCGGCACTCTCCAGATAAGACTGACAGGATTCGTCGGCCCTAGCGACCCGGCAACAATGCAATACGGCGGCGAAGCCATCACCGCAGACCTTTTACCTTACTAGGTGAGAGCACACCCTTTTCCCAGCCCGCACGCCTTCATCGCGGTGGCAGCCATCGGGCATATCAAACCACCGCTCCCACAGAACAAGGGATATTGACTACTCTGTAAAGTGACGTCCTCTGAGGTGAAAGCGTTTTGTGGCAGCGCCTAGCGGGTACTCTATTATTATTGCAACAAACCGTGGAATCGGTTGAGAAATCGGTGGCAAGGTACTGATTTTGCGACATTCGGCCTTCCCAGTCACCAATACACACGGTATGTTAGGAAAAAAGTGTTGGGCGCACCGACATACTAAGCATAAACAAGCAGGTTGCCATGACTAGCCAAACCGCCTCATTCAGCGGGTTACCGCACCGATTAATACAGCAGGGCCTACTGGACGCTGAAAGTGCCCAGCAGATTCTGCAGCAAGCCCGCCAGGAAAAGACCAGCTTGGTGCGGCAAATTGTTGCCAGCGGCAAACTCACCGCCAAGCAGGTAGCAGCCGCCGTGGCGGAGGAGTTCGGCGACCCCATACTCGACCTGAGCAGCTTTCAGCGCGACAGCCTGATCAAGGACCTGGTGGACCCCAAGCTGATCAACAAACACCATGTACTCCCACTTTATCGGCGGGGCAGCCGCCTGTTCGTTGCCGTTTCAGATCCCACCAACTTACCTGCACTGGAAGAAATTCGCTTTAATACCGGCCTGAATGTTGAGACGGTAATTGTCGAAGAGGACAAGCTGACTCAGTGGATCGACGCGGTGGAGTCGGACAATGAAGACGATGCCTTTGGCGACCTGGATGACGGACTGGACGACCTGGATGTCGGTGCCGCAGAAGACAAGAAAGACGAGACCCAGTCCGGCTCGGATGATGCGCCCATTGTCCGTTTCGTCAACAAGCTACTGCTCGATGCCATTAAGGGCGGCGCCTCTGACTTGCACTTTGAACCTTACGAAAAAACCTATCGGGTCCGCTTTCGTCAGGATGGCATTCTGGCCACTGTTTCTAAGCCACCCATCAATATCGCCAGCAAACTCTCTGCCCGCTTGAAGGTGATGTCGCGGCTGGATATCTCCGAGCGCCGGGTCCCCCAGGATGGCCGGATCAAACTAAAGATTTCAAAGACCCGCTCGATTGATTTTCGGGTTAGCACCTGCCCTACCCTGTTTGGGGAGAAAATCGTACTGCGGATCCTGGATCCGGAATCTGCCAAGATGGGCATCGAGGCACTGGGGTACGAAGACGAACAGAAACAAATGTACCTGGATGCATTACACAAGCCGCAGGGGATGATCCTGGTGACCGGGCCCACAGGCTCCGGGAAAACGGTCTCGCTTTATACTGGGGTGAACATTCTCAATACGCCGGAGCGAAACATCTCCACGGCGGAAGACCCGGTGGAAATCAATCTGGAAGGGGTCAATCAGGTCAACGTGAACCCGAAACAGGGCATGAATTTCTCGACGGCTCTACGGTCTTTCCTGCGCCAAGATCCCGATGTGATTTTGGTGGGCGAAATTCGAGACCTTGAAACGGCTGAAATTGCCGTAAAAGCGGCCCAAACGGGGCACATGGTCCTTTCCACCCTGCACACCAACAGTGCACCCGAGACCCTCACGCGCCTTCGCAACATGGGTGTGCCATCATTCAACATTGCTACTTCAGTCTTACTGATTATTGCCCAGCGACTGGCCCGCCGCCTTTGTGAAAACTGCAAAGAGCCTGTCGATATCCCTAAGCAATCGCTGCTTGAGATGGGCTTCACGGACGATGATATCGCAAAAGGGTTTACTGTTTACGGCCCTAAAGGCTGTGATAAATGCAAAAATGGCGGCTATAAAGGCCGCGTGGGGATCTATGAGGTGGTCAAAATCACCGACGGCATCGCGCGCATCATTATGGAAGAAGGAAATTCCATTCAAATTGCCGACCAGTGCCGAACAGAAGGCTTTAATGACCTTCACCGCTCCGGCTTGGTAAAAGCCATGCAAGGGGTTACCAGTTTGGAAGAAATTAACCGTGTCACCAGCGGACATTAATTATGGCCACTAAAGCAGCACAACAAAAATCAGCCACCTTCACCTATGAAGGCCTGGACCGCCAGGGCAAGAAAGTCAAAGGGGAAACCTCCGGCAAAGGTGCCGCCTTGGTGCGCGCCGAACTACGAAAACAGGGCATCAACGCCAAGAAAGTGGTGAAGAAGCGGGAAATCAATTTGGGCGGAAAGAAGAAAGTCACGCCCATGGATATCGCTATATTTACCCGACAAATGGCGACCATGATGAAAGCCGGCGTCCCCTTGGTACAGGCTTTTGAAATTGTTGCAGATGGCTTGGACAATCCCTCCATGAAGGACGTGGTGCTCAAAATCAAAGCCGATGTGGAAGGCGGCAACAACTTTGCCGGCGCACTACAAAAGCACCCACTGCTCTTTGATGATCTTTATTGCAGCCTGGTTGACGCAGGGGAACAGTCCGGCGCCCTGGAAACCATGCTAGACCGCGTCGCTTTGTACAAAGAGAAAAGCGAAGCACTGAAACAAAAAATCAAAAAAGCGATGAAGTACCCCATTGCTGTACTCTGTGTTGCCGTTATTGTGACTGCGATTCTCTTGCTGAAAGTTGTACCTACTTTTGAGGAGCTGTTCCAAGGTTTTGGTGCCGAACTACCTGCGTTTACTCAGTTTGTCATAAACTTATCTGAATCACTTCAAGCCAACTTTCTATTAATTGTCGTATCGTTAATCGGTTTTTCTATCGCCTTTAGCGAAACGCGAAAACGATCCGAAGGGTTTAGAAACTGGATTGATCGTACATTATTGAAGCTTCCCATTATTGGGGACATCACCTTCAAAAGTACGATTGCCCGCTACGCCCGCACCCTCTCAACCACCTTTGCCGCCGGGGTACCATTGATTGATGCTCTGGATGCCTGTGCAGGCGCCACCGGCAATGTGGTGTATCGAAGAGCGGTATTCCAGATAAAAGAAGACGTATCCACTGGGCAACAACTTCAATTCGCCATGCGCAGCACCGGCGTTTTTCCTTCAATGGCACTACAAATGACCGCCATTGGCGAAGAATCCGGCGCCTTGGATGCCATGCTGGAAAAAGTCGCCATCTACTACGAGGATGAAGTAGACAACGCGGTCGACGGCCTGACCAGCATGATGGAACCGCTGATTATGGCGGTACTAGGTGTGCTCATCGGCGGCCTAATCATTGCCATGTACCTTCCTATCTTCCAGCTAGGGGCAGTGGTATAACGTGTCCGAAATACTCAATCTTCTCTCTTCCAGCCCGACCCTTTTGGTCGGGCTTTGCGTTGTTATGGGGCTGCTGGTAGGCAGTTTTTTGAATGTGGTCATTCACCGCTTGCCGCTGATGATGGAGCGGAGCTGGAAGCAGGAAGCCCGTGAAATCTTGGACCTACCAGCCGGAAAGGATGAGGGCATTTTTAACTTGGTGACGCCGCGTTCGCGCTGCCCGAAATGCAGCCATGCCATTGGCGCGCTGGAAAATATTCCGGTGTTTAGCTGGCTTGCGCTGCGGGGCAAGTGCAAGGGCTGCAAGACACCAATCAGCAAGCGCTACCCCATTATCGAGCTCGTCAGCGGTGTACTTGCCGGGTTATGTGCCTGGCACTTTGGGTATGGTCCTTGGCTGATGTTTACCCTTTTTGCTACCTGGGTATTGCTGGCTGCCGCCATGATTGATGCGGACACCACGCTGCTACCCGACAGCCTGAACTACTGGCTGTTGTGGGCAGGCTTGCTGGCAGCGGTTATGGGCGTGTCTCCGGTTTCACTGAGCGATGCCGTCATCGGTGCCATGGCCGGCTACCTATCGCTCTGGAGTATTTATTGGCTGTTCAAGCTGATCACCGGCAAAGAAGGCATGGGCTACGGCGATTTCAAGCTGCTGGCCGCGCTGGGCGCCTGGGTGGGCTGGCAATACCTGCCGGTGATTATTCTGTTGTCGTCGGTGGTCGGGCTGGTTTTTGCCATGGCAATGATGCTGTTCAGCGGTGAAAAACGCACTCAAATTCCCTTTGGCCCCTATCTGGCCACAGCTGGCTGGATTGCCCTGCTCTGGGGCGATAGTATCGTCAGCTCGTATTTGGGAATGTTTAAACTTTGATTACGCAAACACGCCCCACGCAACACGCAGGCACGCCAACAGGCACCGCGTGATGCGGGCTGCGTGATGCATGTAAGCAGGACTCACCATGTTTGTTGTTGGCCTGACCGGCGGAATTGGTAGCGGTAAAAGCGCGGCCACGGATTTTCTGGCACACCAAGGGATTACCATTGTGGATGCGGATTTGGCGTCCCGGGTAGTGGTGGAACCGGGGCAGCCCGCTTTGCTGAAGATAGCCGAGCACTTTAGCCAGCATGTGATCGCCGACGATGGCGCACTGGATCGCCGGGCGCTACGCGAGATTGTGTTTGCTGACCCGGACGCACTGAAAACCCTGGAAGGCATCACCCATCCCGCCATTGGTGACGAGCTGCGCCGGCAGATTGCCGCCAGCCAATCTCCCTACACTGTTCTGGTCTCCCCGCTGTTACTGGAAACCTCGCAGAAAGCCCTGGTGGATCGCATTCTGGTCATTGATGCCTCGGCAGAGTTGCAGGTGGAGCGCACCATGGCCCGGGATCAGGTGCCGGAAGCACAAGTCGCAGCGATCATGAAAGCACAACTGGCGCGAACCACGCGGCTGGATCAGGCCGATGATGTCATCGAGAATCATGGCTCTCTAGAGGCGCTCCATGAACAGCTGCAAGTGCTGCATCAGCACTACCTGACATTGGCAGAATGAATGTCGGGTTACGCCGCTTCGCGGCTAACACGACCTACGGCTCTTCGCGCGCAAGCACGCTCCTACAGCTATGTATTTTGTAGGTCAGATTAGCCTATAGGCGTAATCCGACATGAAGCGTTTGCCGCGGGCAACAGGCTTCGTTGCCACACAAAACAGCACGCCTAACCACATATACGATTCGCAGTGGACATGAGAACATTCCCGCCCACACAATTCCCCGTAAATGGATGGATACGCGAACCCAATCATGACTGACAAAACCCCGGCCAAAAAAGCCACCCAGACATACCCCTGCCCGCAGTGCAAAAGCCTCACCCGGTGGGACAACAATCCCTGGCGGCCGTTTTGCTGCGAACGCTGCAAACTGATTGATCTGGGAGACTGGGCAGCAGAACGCCACGCGATTCCGGGGGACGATGATGCACCCGGAGACTTCGAGGAGTTTTAGTGAGCCTCACCGCAACCAGTGGAATAAAGCACCGCGTTGTTGCCATTAGGGTTGCAGAATGTCGGGTTACGCCGCTTCGCGGCTCTCTGTGCCCTAGGGTAAACACGACCTACGTGACAAGACCTATTTTTAGAGTGGCAATCACGGCCAGAAAGCACGGATACCCGCGACGCCCACCGCGCCATGATCACGAGCGTTAGCCAGATCCTCTGGCGTTACTCCGCCCAGCGCGTAGCAGGCGAGCGGCGCGCCTTTCATTAATAACTCGGCCTGCGGCCAGCCCAGCGCCGGCCTGTCCGGGTGTGTTGGCGTGGGCAGGACGGGTGAAACCAGGGCCATATCCAGCCCCAGAGCTGCGGCCTTGTCGCAGGCAACCTGATCATGCACCGCCGCACTGATGATGCCGTCGAACGCGGGGCGCGCATTCAGTTGCTTCAAGGCGTTGCCCGTAAAGTGCAGGGCAAAAGCGTCCAACTCTGTCGCTGTCGTCTCCGCTTGCTCACCCGTAGCACGCAACCAGACCTTTACGCCCCGCTCATGACAGTGCGCCACGATTGCAGGCACCTCGGCATGATCACTCCACTGGCGCAAGTACAACCCCTGTTGCGCTGCATCCAGCCGATCAATACCAGACAACAGGTCTGCGAGAGTGATGGCCTCCGGCGCGATTACCAACTGCTCCGGCAACCGTATGGCGTTCACCACCGGCTGGTTGGCCGCTGGAAAACACAAGCCCGCCAGTTCCTCCGGGGCAAACCATTGCACCGGCTGCCCTTCTCGCCCTTGTGGCTCGCCTTGCCAGGCGCCCACATCACGGAAGTGCAAGGTTACATGGAGATCATCATATTGGTGCGCAATGGTCATAAACGGTGCGGAAACCGCACCCACCATACCAAGCTCTTCTTCTAACTCGCGAGCTAGCGCTGCATCCAATGTTTCACCCTGCTCCACCTTGCCGCCGGGAAATTCCCAGAGACCGCCCTGATGCTTGTGATCCGCGCGCTTGCTCAGGCAGATGAGCCTATCTTCGCCACGAATGATGGCAGCGACGACAGTGATAGCGGGGGTTGGGATTGCCTGCATTGGCATCTTTGCGAACTCCTGTAGATACCCTGTTAAGAGCAAGCCTGCTGGGAAAAGCGTCACTGTGGGCGTGGTCGTTTGCTATGCCCTATGGGTGCGACCGCGAATCCTCGCACTCAGTGAAGGCTCTTTGCATCGCGGTGGAACCACCGCTCCCACAAAACAGGGAGAAATCGACTTTCTAGAGGCTGCGTGCGGGCCGGTTCGCTTGCAAGCAAGCTCTTACAGCTTGCGTTCTTAGTGGCTTGTCGGATTACGCCTTTCAGGCTAATTCGACCTACGGCCTACAGCGTTTTGCGTCAGGCGTTCAATCTAGGTCCGATACTCCGCATTGATCTTCACGTAGTCATAGCTGAAGTCGCAGGTCCACACGGTGCACTGTGCATCGCCGGAGGCCAGATCCGCGCGAATGGTAATTTCCGGTTTCGCCATCACGGCTGAGCCCTGGGGTTCCTGGTAGCTGTCGGCTACGCCGCCGTCTTCTACCAGCAATAAATCACCCAGCCAGACGCTAACCTTGTCCACGTCCAGCGCCGCAATCGGGGCCCGGCCAATGGCAGCCAGAATACGGCCCCAATTAGGATCAGAGGCAAACAGGGCGGTTTTCACCAAAGGAGAATGGGCGATAGTTTCAGCCACCGTGCGGGCATCGCTTTCGCTGGCAGCACCCGTGACGGTAATTTCCACAAACTTGGTGGCCCCTTCCCCGTCACGCACCAGTGCCTGGGCCAGTTCGGTGAAGACCTCTTCCAGCGCCTGATACAGCAGCTGGCTGCTCTCATCCAGCGCGGTAATTTCGTCCATGGCGGCCTGACCGGTGCTGATCAACATGCAGGCATCATTGGTGGAGGTATCCCCGTCCACGGTCACCCGGTTAAAGGATTTATCCGCCAGCGCTTTCACCCACTCATCCAGCAACGGCTTGGCGATGGGGGCGTCGGTGGCAATAAAACCCAGCATGGTGGCCATGTTCGGTTTGATCATGCCCGAGCCTTTGGACATCCCCGTCACCGTCACCGGCACACCGTTGATTTCCACCCGCCGACTAGTGAGCTTGGGATAGGTATCGGTGGTCATGATGCCTTCCGATGCTCGACCCCAGTGATGGGCATCCAATGCATCCAACGCCTTGGGCAACCCTGTTTCAAATGGCGGCAGCGGGAACTGCTCACCAATCACACCGGTGGAATACGGCAGAATTTCATCTGCATCACAGCCTGCCGCTTTCGCCAGCAACTCACAGCTGGCCAGGCAATTTTCCAGGCCTTTTTTGCCGGTGCCCGCATTGGCGTAACCGGTGTTAATCATCAGGTAGCGTGGCGTAGTGGCAGCCAGACGGGACTTGGCTACCTGTACTGGCGCAGCACAGAAACGATTAAGGGTGAACACACCACTGACACGACTCCCCTGTGCCAGCTCCAGCACTACCAGATCCTTGCGATTGGCTTTTTTGATGCCCGCTTCGACGGCGGCAAGCCGCACGCCCGGAACCGGCAACCACTCAGACTGTGTCATCACACTTTTCCTGCTATCCATGTATTGAAAGCTTGCTATGAAACAAGCGCCCTGCCAAGCGTGGAGCTTTGTAGGTCTACTCCCAGGCTGTTTGTCGGATTACGCCTTTCAGGCTAATTCGACCTACGAATTGAAGCGACAAGCCTAAACAAAGAAAGCACCGACTTTGCCGGTGCTTTTGGTTTTCCTTGCCACTTGAAGCTTGTTGCTTGAGGCTGCTTTTATTCAATCTTCCCGTGACACTGCTTGTACTTCTTGCCGGAACCACAGGGGCAAGGTTCGTTGCGCCCAACTTTGCGGCCATCCCGGACCACGGTCTTGGGCTGCTCACCTTGCTGGCGGGGCTGGGCATCACCATCGGTGCCGGGCTCGGCCACCGCCTGCATCTTCATTTTTTCGGCTTGCAGGCGCGCTTCTTCTTCGCGCTGCTGCTCCAGGCGCTCCACTTCGTCATCGCGGCGTACCTGGAAGCTGTGCAACACACGGATCAGTTCGTGCTGAATCTGGTTAAGCAGCCCCTGGAACAGCTCAAAGGCTTCTTTCTTGTATTCCTGCTTGGGGTTTTTCTGGGCGTAGCCGCGCAGGTGAATCCCCTGACGCAGATGATCCATGCTGGCCAGGTGCTCTTTCCAGTGACGATCGAGGATCTGCAGCATCAGATGCTTCTCGATTTTGCGCAGATCCTCAGTGCCGATTTCCCCTTCCTTGCGCTGGTAATCCTCGTCCATGCTCTCAACCAGCTTTTCGATCAGACCCTCGATATGCAGCTGATTGTCTTCATTGAGCCACTGGCCAACAGGCGCATGACACTGGAATTCCGCGTCCAGGGTTTTCTCAAGGCCAGGGATATCCCACTGATCTTCTACCGAACCCGGCGCCATATAATCGTGGACCACCTCTGTCACCACATCGCGGCGAATCCCCTTCACTGAATTCACCAGATCGTCAGCTTCCAGAATCTGGTCACGCTGCCCGTAGATTACCTGACGTTGGTCATTGGCCACGTCATCGTATTCCAGCAGGTTTTTACGGATATCAAAGTTACGCCCTTCCACTTTGCGCTGGGCGTTTTCAATGGCGCGGGTCACCCAGCGGTGCTCAATGGCCTCACCGTTTTCCAGACCCAAAGAGCGCATCAAATTACGGATCTTGTCTGAGGCGAAGATACGCATCAGGTCATCTTCCATAGACAGGAAGAAGCGGGTGTAACCCGGGTCACCCTGACGCCCCGCACGACCGCGCAGCTGGTTATCGATACGGCGGGATTCATGGCGCTCGGTACCGATAATGTGCAAACCGCCCGCTTCCATGACGGTATCGTGGTTCGCCTGCCACTCGGCGCGGATTTTCTCCGCTTCCGTTTCAGACGGGGTGTCCATGTGCTTGATCTGTTCCTCAGGATTACCCCCGAGCACGATATCCGTACCCCGGCCAGCCATGTTGGTGGCAATGGTCACCGCTCTTGGGCGACCGGCCTGGGCAATAATCTGGGCTTCGCGCTGGTGGAACTTGGCGTTCAGCACTTCGTGGGCAATCTTGTCCTGCTTCAAACGCTTGGACAAATACTCCGACGCTTCAATGGTAGCCGTACCCACCAGCACCGGCGCGCCCTTGGCGACCGCTTCAGTCACTTCCTTGACGATAGCTTCGAATTTTTCCTGCAGGCTCAGGTAGACCAGATCATTGGCATCGATCCGCACCATCGGCTTGTTGGTGGGCACTACCACCACATCCATGCCGTAAATCTGGCGGAATTCCAGTGCCTCGGTGTCCGCGGTACCGGTCATGCCTGACAGTTTGTTGTACAGGCGGAAATAGTTCTGGAAGGTGGTAGAAGCCAGCGTCTGGTTTTCCTGCTGGATATTCAGCGCTTCCTTTGCCTCAATGGCCTGGTGAATACCTTCGGACCAGCGACGGCCCGGCATGGTACGTCCGGTATGCTCATCCACGATCACGATCTGGTCGTTTTGTACGATGTAATCCCGATCGATATGGAACAAGGCATGGGCTTTCAGCGCCGCATGAACATGGTGCAGCAGCGCCAGGTTATGGGCTGCATACAGGCTCTCGCCCTGTTCCAGCAACTGGTTACTGACCAACAGCCCTTCAATTTTCTGGTGGCCAACTTCGGTCAGCTCTACCTGCCGCTGTTTCTCATCAACGAAGTAATCGCCTTCGCTCTCTTCCGTTTCTTTTTCCAGCTGTGGCATGAACTGATTCACCGCCTGGTACAGCTCGGAGGAATCAGCGGCAGGGCCGGAAATAATCAACGGGGTCCGCGCCTCATCGATGAGGATGGAATCCACCTCATCGACGATGGCGTAATTCAGCCCACGCTGCACCCGGTCTTCCAGGCGGAAGGCCATGTTGTCGCGCAGGTAATCGAAACCGTATTCGTTGTTCGTCCCGTAGGTAATATCCGAGGCATAGGCGGCACGCTTCTGTTCGGTGGGCTGCTGAGACAGAATGATACCCACAGACAAACCCAAAAATTCATACAGTGGGCGCATCCAGTTGGCATCACGCTCGGCCAGGTAATCGTTCACCGTGACCACATGCACGCCCTCACCGGACAGCGCATTCAAATACGCCGGCAGGGTTGCGGTCAGGGTTTTACCTTCACCGGTACGCATCTCGGAAATACGCCCTTCGTGCAGCGAAATACCGCCCATCATCTGCACATCGAAATGGCGCATCCCCATGACCCGGGTTGAAGCTTCACGCACTAGCGCGAAGGCTTCGGGCAACAATTCATCCAGGGTTTTGCCGTCTTTAAACGCCTGCCGGAAAGCGATTGTTTTGTGCTGCAAGTCGCCATCGGTAAGCTGCCCCATCGCATCTGCGTGGCTATTAATGGCATCGACCAGCTTTGCCATTCGCTTGATTTCACGATCATTCTTGGTGCCGATGATTTTTTTTACGATGGTACCCAGCATAAAACTTCCGGTTCAGTATAAAGTCAGGACAAACAGCCCCATGGCGGCAAGGTAATTCCCCGCAAGGCCAGACATTCTAAACACAATAGGATCAAGAGATAAGGTGGTATTGCCCGTTATCAAGGGTGCTGAAAGAAAAACGACCCCTTGCGGGGCCGTTTAAGGTCATTCAGTTACCGTCGCGCACGGTAAATGTACGGTTGCGGATTGATCTGGGCGCCATTTTTGAGCACTTCATAGTGCACATGCGGCCCTGTTGAACGCCCGGAGCTGCCCACTTTTCCCACAACATCACCAGTGCGAACAATTTCCCCCGGTTCAACCAATAGCTCCTTGGCGTGCCCGTAGCGGGTGGACAGACCGTTACCGTGATTGATCTCCACCATTTTTCCGTAACCGGAACGTTCACCGGAATAGGTCACAACGCCAGCGCCCGTAGCAACGATTGGCGTGCCTTCCTTACCCGCGAAATCCACCCCTTTGTGCCAGGCAACACGGCCGGAAAACGGGTCAGAACGGCGCCCGAAGCGGCTGGACATCCACCCCTTGGTCAGTGGGCGGCCAGACAGATAGGTCTGGTCCTCCAGCTGCTTATCTGCCAACAAGTCTTCCAAAATGTCCAGCTGACGTTCGCGACGCTCCAGCGTCGCGGTCATCTGATCCAGTGCGCCCATAAAGGACGGCAATTCGTAACCCACGCCCTCTTCAGAGGCTTCCGGGCCACCGACCCCGGGAACACTACTGAAATCAAACTCGTCACCGCCGATATCGGCCACTTCCACCAACCGCTCGCCCAGCGCATCCAGACGAACAAGCCGAGCCTGAGCCTGCGCCAACTTAAGTGTCAGGGCCCGAAACTGCTCCTGACTCTGTTGATCAAGCTCGGAAAGAACCAGCTGTTGCTGTTCCAGCTGGCCAGCGAACCGTTCTGTCATTACTGGGGTAAATTCAGGCTGACCGCCCACACGATAGGCCAGAAGATAGGCACTAACGCCAATAATTGCAGGAAACACCACCAACGCCGTGGCCAATAACCAGGGCCAATGACGAGGAACGGGCAGTGTGCGCGAATGGCCGCGCTTGCTGTTAAGGACTATGATGTTCATAAGATTTCGTAACGCACCGGCTTAAAGTCATTTAAATCAAAGTGTTACGCTATTGCTTTATAATTTTTTTACAATCTGCAGGCTAGTCTAAGTAAAACTCATGAGCAAGACAACGTCGCCCAAAGCCCTTCTCGCTCTGCTAAGCGGTCACCCCGCTCTGTCAGCCTTGGCGAAAGAAGCCCGGAAGACCCCTGCACAGGAACAGAATGATCCTTTGCAATGCCTGCCACCTGCCCTTCGTGAGCGCGTCACCTTGGTGGAAGACCAGCATCGCTGGCTGGCCATCACGGAAACCAGCGCCACCGCGCAGCTTTTACGCTTTCACTTGCCGAAACTGCAACAGGCCATGCCCGGTCAGCAGATCAAGATCGTGGTGGGCGGCAAGCGCCAACCCATGCAAAGCAATCGCCATGCCAGTAAACCGGCAGGTCCCCATTTGGCCCAGGAAAGCGCCCGGCACATTGAAGCGGTGGCCGAGGCCATAGACGATGACGCGTTAAAGGCATCTTTGCAGCGGCTGGCAAGTCGCGGTGAACCTGACTGAATTGAAAATTTAAAGTGCAAAACTGAAACGCGCCCGTTGCTGGCGCCACCCTTGATTCTGCCTTTCAGCTTTAGACTTTAAACTTTAAAAGCCTCCACCCTTGAAACGAAAAACCACCTGACTGCGGGAGACAGCCAGGTGGCCAACAGGGCTTCGACGTACAGCCGAATCGCTTCGGCCAAGGTCAGCAGCACTTCAGGGTCATCCTGACCCGACGCGGCCAACCCACGTTCTGTACTACTTTGCCGCCACTTATTCTGCTGCCAGAACAGGGCGCATATAGGACACAGGCGCATCGGTGGCGTCTTCAAACGTCACCACTTCGTAGGAGTCCTCCTGGCGGAGAATTTCCCGCAACAGCGCATTGTTGAGTGCATGGCCGGATTTGTGGCCGATGAACTCGCCAATCAGGCTGTGACCCAGCAGATACAGGTCGCCAATGGCGTCCAGCATCTTGTGTTTGACGAACTCGTCGTCATAACGCAGGCCGTCTTCGTTGAGGATACGGTACTCGTCCACCACGATGGCGTTATCCACACTGCCACCCAAGGCCAGATTCTGGCTGCGCAGAAACTCGATATCGCGCATAAAACCAAAAGTCCGGGCACGGGCCACTTCTTTCACGAACGAGGTCGTGGAGAAGTCGATACTGGCCAGCTGATTACGATCTTCAAACACCGGGTGATCGAATTCGATGGAAAAAGTCACCTTAAAGCCGTCAAAAGGCACGAACGTCGCCGTTTTGTCGCCTTCACGCACCGTCACTTCTTTCTTGATGCGGATAAACTTCTTGGCGGATTCCTGTTCCTTGATACCGGCAGATTGCAGCAGGAAGACGAACGGACCGGCACTGCCATCCATGATCGGCATTTCCGGGGCTGACAACTCCACAAAGGCGTTATCAATCCCCAGGCCCGCCATGGCGGACAGGAAGTGCTCCACCGTACCCACTTTCACGCCATCCTGTACCAACGTGGAAGAGAGCGTGGTTTCGCCCACCGCGTCCGCGGCAGCCTTGATCTCCACCACCGGGTCCAGGTCCACACGCCGGAACACGATACCGGTGTTCACCGGTGCCGGGCGCACGGTCATGTAAACCTTTTCGCCGGTGTGAAGGCCTACGCCAGTGGCGCGGATCACGTTTTTTAGCGTTCGTTGTCTGATCATCAGTCTGTCACACAGCTGCGGGTACCCTAAGGATACCGCTTTCCTCAACACAAAATTAGGGCGCGATTATACTGAAACACCCCGATTTTGCACCAATCTCACCTGACCGTTAGTCGGCCTGGCGGCGCAGGAAGGTCGGAATATCAATGAAATCCAGATCTTCCGCGGTGCTTACCGCCTGCTGGCCACGGCCACCGGCGGCCTGCTGGGCGGCGCGTTTGCGCTCCACTGCCGGGCGATCCAGGTCGCTGTAGTCCACCCGTCCGTCTGCCGCGACAGGAGTCTGACGGCCACGCACCACTTTTAGTTCCTGTGCCTCCGCGCCCAAGCCCGTTGCCACCACGGTAACACTGATGCTGTCGCCCATATCCGGGTCGATGGCGGTACCGATGATGACATTGGCGTCATCTCCAGCCAGTTCGCTGACGATGTCACCCACTTCGGAGAACTCATCCAGAGCGATGGACTCGTTGGCGGTGATGTTGATCAGGATACCCCGCGCGCCGCGCAAATCCACGTCTTCCAGCAGCGGGCTGGAGATAGCAGCCTGTGCGGCTTCCGCTGCACGGCCATCGCCGCTGGCGGTGCCGGTACCCATCATGGCGGTGCCCATTTCGCTCATCACGGTGCGCACGTCAGCGAAATCCACGTTGATCATGCCGGGCCGAACGATCAGATCGGCAATCCCTTTCACTGCGCCCTGCAGTACCTCGTTGGCCGCCTTGAAGGCGTCCAGCAGGCTGGTGGAGCCACCCAGTACCGCTTGCAGCTTCTCGTTGGGAATGGTGATCAGTGAATGAACGTGCTCTTTCAGATCATCAATCCCCTGCTGGGCAGAGCGCATGCGCTTCTTGCCTTCGAAGGGGAACGGCTTGGTAACCACGGCCACGGTGAGAATACCCAGTTCCTTGGCGATTTCGGCCACCACTGGAGCGGCACCGGTACCGGTACCACCGCCCATGCCGGCAGTTACGAAGACCATATCGGCGCCGTCCAGCAGCTCGGCGATACGATCGCGATCTTCCTGTGCAGACTGACGACCAATTTCCGGATTCGCGCCAGCACCCAGACCCTTGGTCACCTGGCTACCCAGCTGAATCACGGTTTTGGATGAGGCATTACGCAGGGCCTGGGCATCGGTGTTGGCGCAGATGAAATCTACCCCTTCCACACCGGAACGCACCATGTGATCCACGGCGTTACCGCCGCCACCACCGACACCTACTACTTTAATTACCGCACCATGCGGCACGCTGTCTTCCAATTTGAATTGCATGGTTGATCTCCCGTTGTTGCTTCCCTGTTTACTACTCATTACGTCGAAGTGTTCCGGTCATCTTGCCGCGGCCCGGAACAACCGCTTGCTCGGTTTACGCTGCACGCGTGTTGCCTGATGCGTGCAGCGTGTTGCTTCTCTTGTCAAAAATTCCCTTTGAACCAGCTTTTGATACGTTCCAGCCAGTCCACATCACCGCCGCCGGCCTGGGCCTTGGCGCTGGTGCCTTCCTTCTCCATGCGCTGGCCATATAGCAGCAGGCCCACAGAGGTGGAATAAATCGGGTTCTTCACCACGTCGATCAGCCCGGAAATGCCCTGCGGCGCACCCAGGCGCACCGGCATATGAAAGATTTCCTCGGCCAGATCGATTGCCCCTTCAATCTTCGAAGAACCACCGGTGAGCACGATGCCCCCGGGAATCAGGTCCTCGAACCCGGAACGGCGAATTTCTGCCTGCACCAGGGTGAACAGCTCGTCGTAACGAGGCTCCACCACCTCCGCCAGGTTCTGGCGGCTGAGAGTGCGCGGCGGACGATCGCCCACGCTGGGCACCTTGATGGTTTCGTCTGCCCCAGCCAGCTGGGTCAGCGCACAGGCGTACTTGATCTTGATTTCATCCGCATGCTGTTTGGGCGTGCGCAGGGCCATGGCGATATCGTTGGTCACCTGATCCCCGGCAATGGGAATGTTGGCCGTGTGGCGAATGGCGCCTTCGGTAAAGATGGCGATATCCGTGGTGCCACCGCCGATATCCACGATGCAAACACCCAGTTCCCGCTCGTCTTCGGTGAGTACGGCGTGAGCACTCGCTAACTGCTCAAGGATGACGTCATCGACTTCCAGGTTGCAGCGGCGCACGCATTTCTCGATGTTCTGGACCGCATTCACCGCGCAAGTCACCAAGTGCACCTTGGCTTCCAGGCGCACACCACTCATGCCGATGGGCTCACGCACCCCTTCCTGGTTGTCCACCACGTATTCCTGCGGCAGCACATGCAGGGTTTTCTGGTCCGCCGGAATCGCCACCGCCTGCGCCGCATCGATCACCCGATCGATATCGGCCTGGGCCACTTCCCGGTCGCGAATGGCGACGATGCCGTGGGAATTGAGGCTACGCACATGGGAGCCGGCAATGCCTGCGTACACCGTGTGAATATGGCAACCGGCCATCAGCTCCGCTTCTTCCACGGCGCGCTGAATAGAGCGCACGGTGGCTTCGATATCCACCACCACACCCTTTTTCATGCCCCGCGACGGTTGCGAGCCCAGGCCGACGATTTCCAAGGTGCCATCGGCTGCTGTCTGGCCGACGATGGCAACCACCT
>OJHO01000261.1_pt1 | contig 24347 bp, 25 predicted proteins | sample 1595311 | NCBI WGS metagenome assembly OJHO01 (sample SAMN05416879, study PRJEB24817) | seawater metagenome | isolation source: Sea water | place: Canada:Atlantic | collected 2013-11 | reverse complement strand
ATACATAGGATGTAGCGATAAGTGTTACATTAGGACGGAATGTCCCCAGAACCCCGCTAAGGGAACGGCGCGTGATGCGGCTGCTAAGTTAGTGCATCATATATCTGGCATGGGTCAGGGTGAGCTTGATAAACGTCGTCAGATGGCTGAAGCAACGATTAAAGAGATGGGTATCTCTTTCACGGTATACACGGAAGAGGGCAATATAGACCGCGCTTGGCCTTTCGATATTATTCCGCGCACGATTCCTTCAGATGAATGGAAATGTGCGGAAGAGGGGCTAAAACAAAGACTTCGTGCGCTTAATATGTTTATTGATGACTTGTATCACGAGCAAAAAGTGATTCGTGATGGAATTATTCCTGAGCATGTTATTAAAGGCTCTCGTAATTTTCTACCGGAGTGCGTTGGGATAAGCCCCGTACATGGCGTTTGGGCACATATATGCGGTACAGACATAGTTAGGGATGGTGAAGGGAGGTTTTTTGTTTTAGAGGATAATCTGCGTGTGCCCTCTGGCGTTTCCTATATGCTAGAAAATAGGGCGATTACTAAACGCATACTTCCAGAGATGTTTGAGAAAGAGAATATTCTTCCTTTGGATGATTATTGTGATCAATTATTTGACATGCTGGTGTCTCTTTCTCCTCGTGACCTTGAAGAGCCAGAAATTGTTGTACTAACACCGGGTATTTTTAATTCAGCTTATTTTGAACACGCTTTTCTAGCACAGCAGATGGGCGCAGAGCTGGTGGAGGGCAGTGATCTGTTTGTGGAAGATGATTGTGTTTATATGAAAACAATTAAAGGGCCAGAACGGGTTGATGTTATTTATCGACGAATTGATGATGCGTTCATTGATCCTGAAGTGTTTCGCGAAGATTCAACGCTTGGCGTGCCAGGTTTAATGCGGGTATGGAAAAAAGGCAATGTTGCGCTGGCCAATGCGCCGGGAGCGGGTGTCGCGGATGATAAAGTTATCTATGCCTATGTGCCTGCCATTATTGAGTATTACCTGGGTGAAAAAGCGATTCTTTCGAATGTCGAAACTTTTCTATGCGAAGACCCACAGCAGCAAGAGTATGTACTGAATAACCTGGATAAACTGGTTGTGAAACCTGCGAATGAATCTGGTGGTTATGGGATGTTGGTTGGTCCGCATTCAACGAAGAAGGAACAAGAGAAATTTGCCGAACTGATTAAAGCAAATCCGCGAAATTATATTGCTCAGCCGACGTTGAATTTATCAACGGCTCCGACACTAATAGGCCCAGAAAAATTGGAACCCAGACATTTAGACCTACGCCCCTTTATCTTGCAAGGTAAAGAGTCTTATGTAACGACCGGAGGCTTAACACGTGTGGCGATGAACAAAGGCTCCTTGGTTGTTAATTCTTCGCAAGGTGGCGGCAGTAAAGATACTTGGATTGTAGATATGGAGAATGAATAAATATGTTATCCCGCGTAGCTGAAAGAATTTACTGGGGAGCTCGTTATCTTGAACGGGTTGAGAATACGGCTAGATTAGTGAGTGTTTACGATAGCCTGTTATTTGACCTACCTAAAAATACGAATATCAGTTGGTACAATCTGGTTCGTATTAACAGTAATGTCGAAAGTTTTTCTGAGCGTTACAAAATTCGAGATGAGCATAATGTCGTTAAATTTTTATTGGCTGACGATACCAATCCATGCTCATTGTTGTCATCCCTTAAGCAAGCAAAAGAAAATATCCGAACCACCCGTGATGTGGTTCCAAAAGATACATGGGAATTAATTAATGATATTGATTTGTTTGCCCGTGAGAATATTAAGTTGGGGATTAACCGAACTCATCGTCATGAATTCCTTAAACAACTGATTCAGCGTTGTCAGGAGATTACCGGCTTGTTTGAAGGCTCGATGAGCCGTGATGCCACATGGCAGTTCGTAAATCTTGGACGAAATATTGAACGTGCAGATATGACAACACGCATACTGGATGCGGGCGTTTCGGTGATGCTTCAACCTAATCAAGGTACACGTGCTAATTTGAGTCAAATTGTTTGGGGTAATGTTCTTCGTTCTGTGAGTGGTTATATGAACTATCGGCGCGGTGTTCGTACAGCAGTACAACCAAAGAAAGTCGCACGTTTTCTGCTTGAAGATCCACACTTTCCAAGAACCTTGCGGTTTTGTATTGATGAAATGGAAGCAGCCGTGAAAAAATTGCCAAGGTCGAGAAAGGTACTTAAGGGGATTGAAGCGGTAAAGGCGCTTCATTACGCTTTAGATAACGACACGCAGTTGAATGCGAATTTTCATGATTATCTAAATGATTTGCAGATCAAGGTATCGGCTCTGCATGATAAATTCAGTGAAAACTGGTTTGCTTTTAACCCGAATACTCAGCAGTTATCGAGTAACGTCAGTGATATTCAACTGGCTCGACAAGGGTGACGAAATAGGTCTTCGGTGAGAGTATGCAGTTGGTTTTTTATTAATTATTTGTATAGCTCAATTGGATAGTAATTTTTCTTCAGACAAGAGATATAATGTGTCCCACTTCAGCTAGCAAACGAGTTACGTCCGTGCAAAATCAATCACAAACTTCATTTAGTGAAACGACACAAGGGCATCCGGTGCCTGATGGTCACTATAATGAGGCTTTCGATCTAAATAAACCCCGCAGGCATTGGCAGTACTTGTTGGATAGTATCGAGACACTTGGTAACGGTGAGCTTCATGATCGGCATAAAAAAGCTTCTCGTATTTTGCGGGATGATGGCGCGACATATACCCAGGCGAAGGACCCATTAGGTAGTAAAACATGGGAGCTTGACCCGATTCCAATGCTTATCTCTAGCGATGAGTGGAGTCAGGTTGAAGCTGGGTTAATTGAGCGGTCAGAGCTGTTCGATTTAGTGCTTAAAGACCTTTATGGTCCGCGTGAATTGATTCGACAATCGATTATTCCACCTGAAATTATTTACCACCACCCAGGTTTTTTACGTCAATGCCAAGATATCCGATTACCTACAGAATTTCAGCTTACGATGCATGCGGTGGACATGCTGCGTGGCCCTAATGGCAAAGTTGTTATTATCGGAGACCGTACTCAGGCACCCAGTGGCGCAGGTTATGCATTGGAAAATCGCACCGTGCTTTCGCGTGTTATGCCAAGCTTATTTCGTGATAGTCAGGTACACCGCTTGGCGCTTTTCTTCCAATCGTTACGTAATACCTTAAATGGACTTGCAGCAGATAAAAGTGACAATCCTCACATTGTGATTATGACGCCGGGTGCATACAGTGAAACCTATTTCGAGCATATCTATTTGTCTAATTACCTTGGATTTCCGCTAGTACAAGGCAGCGATTTGACGGTGCGCGAAGGGTGTGTGTGGCTTAAATCGTTAACTGGACTAAGCAAAGTAGATGTGATTTTCCGTCGTGTTGATGATATTTATTGTGATCCTGTTGAATTTAAATCGGATTCTTATTTAGGCATTCCGGGTTTGACGGAAGCCGTAAGGGCAGGCAATGTGGTGGTGAGTAACCCACTTGGGTCGGGGATTTTGGAAACACCAGCACTGTTAAAATATTTACCGGCGATTAGTCAGCATTTTCTTGGACGAGAATTAGCATTGCCTTCTGTCGATACGTGGTGGTGTGGTGATCAAGGCGATATGGCTTACATTCAAGCTAATCTTGATCAATTAATTATTAAACCGGCGATGCGTCAGATTGACGAGCCAAGTATTTATGGTCATATGTTAAGTCAAGGTGATAAAACTGAGGTTATCGCGCGGATCAATAGAAATCCTTATGCTTATGTTGCGCAGAGTTACGTAGCACCATCATACGCGCCTACTTGGCAAGAGAATCAAATACAGTCTCGGCCTTCTATCTTTCGTAGTTTTACAGTTGCAAATGAAAATACGTATGTTGTTATGGCGGGTGGGCTGACACGCGTTGGGCTTTCATTTGACGATACCGTGGTAACTAATCAGGTTGGATCACAAAGTAAGGATACATGGATATTAGCATCTGAGCCTGAGAAACAGCTGTCGTTGATAGATCAAGGAGTCGGTATAACTGACTTAAGTCATGAACCTAATCTGCCAAGCCGTGTGGTAGAAAATCTTTTTTGGATGGGGCGTTATGCGGAGCGCGCAGAATCTACGATGCGTTTAATACGTACTGTTTTTATGCAGCTTAACGGTATTGATCCTTTGCCGGATGTGAATAAAGCGCTGTTGCTTCAGGCACTGTCTAAACAAACCAAATGTTTACCTGGATTTATGGACGAGGCAACTTTGCAGGCCCCTGAACAAGAGCTAATGTCGTTGATATTGGATAGCGATAAACCGGGTAGTGTTAAGTCGAGTTTACTTGCATTGCTGACCTGCTCAGAAGAAGTTAAAGAGATGTTGTCTGCGGATACTCATCGAGTTATCAATGATTTACGTGACCACCTTCATGAACTTGATCGGGCTTTTATCAACGGAATGCCGTCTGCTCCAGAAGAAGCACTTGATCCATTGGTAACTACTCTATTAGCATTATCGGGCTTGAGCCACGAAAGTATGTTACGCGGCGTCGGTTGGCGTTTTCAAGAAATCGGTTGTCGTTTAGAGCGCTCATTGCAAACGGCATGGTTGATCAATTCTTTGCTAACGACGTCGTTGCCAACATTGCAGCAAAAACAAATTTTAGAATCAGTATTGTTAAGCGTAGAGGGGTTAATAACCTTCAGGCGGCGATACCGTAATACGACGGATGTTGCTCATGGGTTGGATTTGCTAATGCTGGACGAAACTAATCCTCGTTCAATTTCCTATCAATTCAAGCGATTGGAAGATCATTACAATCAGTTGCCTCAAAACGTGCCATATAAGAAACCAGGCCTTACACCCAGTAAGCGTCTACTGATTAAGTCATTAAATGATATCCAGTTGTCAGATCTGGATAAACTGGCGGCCTTTAATGAGGGCAGTCAAGTTCGTGATAACCTGAAGGTATTGTTGAGTGATTTAATTGATCAAATGGAGAGCTTTTCAAGCTTGCTGAGTGATCAATACTTTGACCATCAGTCGGGACCTCAACAATTAATGAGGACTCAGGGAGTTAATTTCCTATGATCTACCGTATTCGACACATTACTGAGTATGCATACAATAGCCCAGTATCTTTATGCTTTAACCAAGCTCATTTAATACCCCGTAATACGAATCAGCAGAGCTGTAACAATAGTCAGATAAAGATAACTCCTAAGCCTGACTACCTATCTCGGCGTACAGACTATTTTGGCAATAGTTATTTCTATTTTTCATTACATAAACACCACAAGAAATTACGTATTGATGTATCGAGTGAGATTAAAACTCTGGATAAGGGTAATAGCCATGATTTAGATCTAGATATTGGTATCACCTGCCTAGAAGCACGGGAGATGCTTGCACAGAAAAAAAATCCTGAACTGGTTCAGGCGCGAGAATATATTCTTGATTCACCAATGATCAAGGGCACGCTAGACCTTCGAGCTTATGCAGAAGATCTGTTCCAAGATCAGCGTCCACTTTTGTCTGCTGTTAGAGAGCTGACCAGTAAAATATTCAAAGAATTCAAATACGATGCAAGTTCAACTACGGTTGCTACTCCGTTACATGAGGTTTTAAAAAAACGTCATGGTGTCTGTCAGGACTTTGCTCATCTTGCGATCGGTTGTCTTCGTGCGCTTGGCTTTCCGGCGCGCTACGTCAGTGGTTATTTAGAAACGCTACCTGCTCCTGGAGAAGTTAAGTTAATTGGTGCTGATGCTTCGCATGCATGGTTTGCTGTTTATTCTCCAGGAGAGGGTTGGTTTGAGTTTGATCCAACAAACGACAATATGCCCGCAGATCAACATATAACTACCGCGTGGGGACGAGATTATTCAGATGTAACGCCATTGAGAGGAGTAATATTTGATGGTGGAAGTAGTCAAAAATTAAGTGTTTCTGTAGATGTACGGCGCTTAGAAAATGCCCTCGCTTAGTTTAAAGAGCAGATTACACCGTGGAAATATTAGGTAGTCCATATACCTCAAATAAAAAAATAGTGTATGAAAGACAGCTTAACTAGAGCTCGTGGTGGTGACCGGAAGTCAAAGGTATATCTCAAAAGTTTGAAAGTTAGTAAATCCGAGGCCCCTGATTAAAATAGAACTTACAGAATATATTAAGACTGGAAATGCGCTTTTTGTAGAGGCCAAAAAAGGTGATTGGTGATGCGATATTTTCAAAAAACTGTCTAACCATAACTCTTAAGCAATTGATTAATATGGGGCCTAATATGATTTTTAGGTTAGACGATTAACCTTAAATATAAAGCATAATCAATCGTTTAGCGTAAAAATATACCAGTATGGGGTACTGGTGGTCGGAGGTTCAAATCCTCTCGCCCCGACCAAGTTCTCAATAACCTATAACTGCTTAGCTTGTTTTCTATGCTTAGTTGAATACAATTGATCTTATATTTTACTAGTGTGGGGTATGCTTTTAGTTCGATGCCAATTCGTCATGATATTTGGTTGAAGAGCGTTTTTGAGAGTCGCTATCATTATTTTAAAATAGTGATAGCGATCCCATAAGATATTAGCATAGCAGTTGATGCATAAACCATGCTGGTTACAAAACCAATGTTTAGTTTGAGAAATATGGGTATTAGAGCAAAGAAGACTAAAGATGGTATGACTAGCCATAAAATTTGAGAAGATAGTTCGGCAATACGCTCAGTATCTTTAGTATCAATATACAACCAAATAAAAGCTAAAAAAGATACGAGTGGAAGAGAGGCTAATAAGCCACCCATTATTGTGTTGCGCTTGCTAACTTCTGTGACGAGAACAACTATTACGGCAGTGATGATGACTTTGGCAACGTAATAGAACATTTGCCTAGTTTGGGTGTGAAATAGAAAAAGTTAAAGCGCAGAGCTCAGAACTCCATGTAACATCAATCATTTTGTCTTGCTCTGCTTCTAAGCCATACTGTTGAAAGAATTCAATGGCGTGAACCATGCGATCCCCTTTGGCATTTTTGATTTTCAACAATAACCCTCCACCAGCTTGTTGTACAGGCATCATCAAAAATAATGATTCCCTTTCTAGTAATGCTACGGATTGAATTGAATTGAAATAGGTCTCGTACAGCTCGCTGTCGAGATATAAATTTCCATTAGATAATCTTATTTGGTTCATTGGTCTTAAGGTATTGGTTTATTTTTCCGATTACAAGCTCTATAACTCGACCTGAAGCGTCTTGAACTGGTTGCGTTAACCCAAGGCCATAATCAATGCTTTTAGCTTCTATGAGGAACACGCTAACTTCTTTAGGAAATTCATCATGGTAAATTTTTCGCCCAGCATAGAGTGCATTATCCCACCTGAAGTCATGTAAGTTATAACTAGGTTCAGGTGTGTTTTCTAATTCTTCTCCAGGGACTTCAAATATAGTACCAGGGGCTGAGTTGCTTTGGTTGGCATCTATAATAATGAGCTCATCACAGCCTCGGGCTTGGAACATAACATCCATACCAGATGTCCCAGCATCAAAAATGCGTATTTCTTGATTAGGTGAATCTTTTAGGCGTTGAATAAGTTGTTGAGCAACGTAAACACCTGCTCCATCATCTAACCTGTTCGGGTTTCCGCATCCTATTATAGCTAACATTTATGAAAACTCTAAAGTGTGTTTATGGGAACGCTTTTTTACCATTTAACCATCTTTTCTTATACTTTTTATCCTCTAAAGCCATAAGGAGTACTTCATTTAGGTCGTAAATTGAAGCGTCACTTTTATTGCTTGAAAACCCATCCCTAGCGGCGGTCAACATTGTCATGGTTATAGCTGATAATACGGGGTGCTCAGCATTTTTAACATCTGCAGCTTCTGGATTATCGTAAGACTTTTTACATGTGTTTACATCAGTCGAGTGTACTTTTCTACACATGGATGGCCGTGCTTTATAAGCACTACAAATACCCTCTTCAAGAAGAGGGCAGGCAACGTTAGTGACTATACGCTTTGCTTGAGAGAGCATGCCCACCTTCTTTTTACTGTCGATGGCTTTTTGTATTAACTGTTCTAGTTGGGGTTTACTAAAGGTTGATTCTATATGGTCGACCAGTGTAAAAACTTCGTTAGCACTGACATCAACCCTGAAATAACAACAATATGAGCAGTCTTTTTTACATTGAACGTTGTTATCAATATGCATCGCTGCACCTGATATGGTCTCGTCAAGTTTTTGGTAAAAGCTCTTGGTTGCGGCAACAATGGGCTCAAATTTAGTACCATCCCCACATTGCTCTGATACGTTTTGCTTTTCTTGTTGATAGGCTGCTTTTAGTTGTTGTTGGAATGCATCTTGGGACATGTGCTTATATTTGTTTTATTGAGACCTATTGGGTGTAAGCATACCAAAAGTGCGAGTAAAAATGGACTGATTGATATTTCTATTTACTAAAGAAAAAGTAAGTTGTTATATGCGCCATAAGCGGCAAGACCAGTTTTCTTTGACTGGCAACATGAGTTCAGGCAAGTCACAAAATTGCCGGTGTACCAAATAGTACATGCATGTTTCACATGCTTGGTCATCTTCTGGGTCGCTTCCAATGTTATAGGGTTTAGAGGTAAAGCCAGCAGTAATGAGTTTTTTTAAAAAGTCGTTTTCATCAATGCTTTGTAGTCTTGAGATGATATTTAAAATATCTTCATGTTCATATGCGCGAGGCTCAACTTCAGTTTTTAGATTGCCTAATAGAAGCGCCTCCAGGGTTTGCCGTAAGTCGTCATCTTGTTGGTGGTTTTTAGTAGAGTCGTTGTCCATAGGGTTCCCCGATGGCTGATTTAAATTCTCCACAGCCTGCACCACCAATCTGCTTCAACTGGAACGGCAAGCTCAGGTAAGTCGCACCATTTTCGATGTACCAAATAGTACATGCACTCTAAGCAGCGAAGCTCATCTTCACCGTATGGCTTGTCCGTAAAACCAGAAATAACGAGTTTCTCTTCAAGATTGTCGGGTTCTACCTCTTTAAGTTCATCAAGAATACTTTCAAATTCGAAGTTGTTTTCTGGGAAGGGCTCAGTTTTAGTCTCTAAGCCACTTTCTAGTAGGCGTCCTATGCGGTCGCGTAAGTCGTCGTCGTCTTCACTGCTCATTACTAAGCCCCTTGTTTGGTGTGAACCACTTTTTTTGAGTGCCGGCTACACAAGGTAGCCAGCACTCTATAAAGGTTCTATTAGGAAGTTTTAAAGCGAGATAGTTCTTCACCTGTTTTAGCATCATGAGCATGCACAGTACAAACCAAGCAAGAGTCGAAAGACCTAGCTACATGACCAACTTCTACAGGGTCGCTTGGGTCGGAAATAGGTGTGCCGATCAATGCTTCCTCAATCGGCCCACGTTCTTCTTCGCCTGAGCGAGGCCCGACATTCCATGTGGTAGGGGCAATAATTTGGTAGTTCTTAATCTTCCCCGCTTCGACTTCTATCCAGTGACAAAGTGCGCCACGAATAGCTTCGGTCGCGCCCCACCCTTGACCATCTTGCTCTTTAGGTTTGATGTAAAAGGGTTCATCCAGACGCAGGTTTCGTAGGCATTCTTCCATTTTTCTATAAACGTATTTGACCTCATGCATGCGAGCAAAATGACGTAACAGTACATTTGCGCCGCCCATTTTGTTATACATGTCGAGAACTAGGCCGTCACGGTGCTGCCAATCTTCCATGTGATCGCCGCCATAAATTAGCTCACGAGCGAGAGGTCCAGCTTCTAGGTGACCATTCTCAGCATGTAGAGTTGCCGTTGCCCAAGTATAGTTTTCGTCAAAGTTATGTTCATTGTTTGAAATAGGTGTTGTCGTTCTATCAAACGGGTGTACTGGACTGGAGCCTTCTTCATACCAAGCGTGAGTTGTATCTTCACGGGTCATTGCTTGGTCCATCAATTTGTGAGATTTTGTTGCACCGTCAAAAACACCACTTGGCATTTGTACAGATTGGTTACGTGTGGCAATGGTTGGGTTGTTGTATTTTTCTTCGTGCGGTAAGTAACCCCATGACACAAATTTATCTAAACCTTTGCCATATTTATCCAAACCTATATCGCAACCCATTCTCCACATCATGCCAAGGTCAGAATTAGCATGTTCTGGTTTCTCATCAAGCCATGCTAAGAAATCATCATAAGTTTGAATTTCTTCGTAGCGTTCCAAAGAGCAGCCAAGCCACATTGACTCAATCCAATTGGTACGGAAATGCTCGAGTATTGACCATGAACGTGTCACATCTGTTAATGTTGGCGAACACATAACGCCACCTGGAACCATGTAGCTAGAATGAGGCCATTGACCACCAAGCATGGCATAGATTTCAACAGGTCGACCTGAAATGGTAACGCCATGTTCATAGTTAGTGCCGGTAAATGGTGCCCAACGCTTTACAGCTTCTTCATAAAAAGGGCTGTTTCTATAGTTTTTGTTGACCATATCAATCATGAATAGACCGTAATGGTGACGTGGTAAGCTTTGTAAGCTTTCTGCTAATTGACCAAGGTTACGCGCAATAATTGCATTGCGAGGTACTTCTGTTCCCCATGCGGTGTCTAACGCCCATGCTGCACAGGTTAAGTGCGATGCTCCGCAAATACCGCAGGCGCGAGGTGTAACAACTAAGCCGGCCTGAGGATCCTTGTCTTTAAGAATGACCTCAAAACCACGAAATAGTTCGGCAGATGTCCAAGCGTTAGTAACAACGCCATCTTCTATATCGACACGAACATCGAGGTCACCCTCAACGCGTCCAACTGGTGAAATATCTAAAGTTTGTACTTGTGACATATCATGCTCTCCTTAAACGACAAAGATGTCTTCTTCTGCCCATGAAGGCATGGCTGCTTTAGCAGCACCTGTTAATTTAATGTAGCCTTTTTTATCTACGCCTGTTGGTAAGTCTTTTGGTACACCCATAACGGTTTGGGTTTTGAAAACAGTACCGGGAGCCAAATCGAAGAATGGGAACTCTGGCTCTGTACAGCCTAAACACGGCATACCAGCTCTTGTCTTTGAAGAGACTCTGTTCCATAAAATTCGGTTACATGGCGAATGTGTCATAGGGCCGCGACAACCTAAGTCATAAAATAGGCAACCCTTGCGTTGGCCGAACTCGGTAGTAGAAACCTTGTAGGCAAAATGCATGTTACGGGTACAGCCGGTTTGTGTGAAACTTTGGAAAAATGTTTTAGGTCGTTGAAACTCATCTAAAGCCAAATCACCTGCGCGGCCAGTAGCAACTGCAACAAGTATTTGAGTAACCCAGTCGGGGTGAGCGGGGCAACCAGGGATATTGATGACTGGTAAACCTGATTTGCTTACGAAGTCTGAGCCAAGGAAACCACCATTTGCTCGTTTTAAAAATTGTAATCCTTCAGATTCAGAAGGGTTTGGAGCAGTAGCTGGAATGCCGCCATAAGTTGCGCAATCGCCCAAGGCAACAACAAAGTCAGCTGAGTCGGATAGTTCGCGTACCCACTCTTTCATAGGCCTTCCACAGAACCTGTTCCATTCACCAGTTCCGTTTGGAGCGTTGACCACGGAGCCTTCGAATACAAAAATATCGAGTTTCGTAGTTCCATTGACACAATTGGTTAAGATGTTTTTAACATCATCACCTAATTCAACCCCCAAAGATGGTTGCCATAAAATGTTCATTCCAAAGTCAGTTACTAGGTCACATGCACTAGGCTCTTCCGCATTCAAAAAAGACATGGTGTTGCCTGAACATGCTCCGCCTTGCAGCCATAAAATATTAGCCATATCACTCTCCAAGTTTTTTTATTTTAATAAACAACAGTATTTGCGTCGCTGTTAGACATCAATGCAAATGTTGCGCCAATAATTTTTTGGGATGTTTAGGTGATATATAACAATAACTTATACTTTTTTGAAGGCGGTGTTTGGATCAATTGAAAATGCATGTGTATACAAACTTTATACATACAATGCAAACTTTGTATGCAAAATCAGCAGTTACTGATTAACCATTTCTGTTGCCACAAACAGGACACTCACATTCTCCGCCATGCCCATACCATATGCCCTTGCATTGGCTGCACCAGTGCCCCTTAAGCGAATTAACATTGGGTTTAAGTTGTTTAGCTAGGGTCGATAAGCCCAAGTCTTTAGCTTTTTCTTTACTTTGGAGTGGTTTGGATCGTGACTGGGGGAAAGGTATAACGCTTTTTTTTGTATTTGCGTTGTCGTCAGATGAAGACAATTTATGCGACCGTAGAATTTTCGCCAATATTATAACGCTTGATTTTGTTTGATAAACCTACTCTAGAAAGGCCAAGCTTTATGGCCGCCTTACTTTGATTCCAGCGCAAATGCTCTAGTGTTTCTAGAATTAGTTGTTTTTCCATTTCTTCAACTTTTTCTTTTAGGGTGAAGCCATTCAGCTCAATAACAGAGCTTATGGGTTTAACGGATGGTTTTAAAGTGGCAATGTGAGGAGAGAGGTGCTCCTCGGTAAGAAAGGTATCATTTTCAACGAGGGCGACCATTCGCTTGATTTCATTTTCTAATTCTCGTACATTTCCTGGCCAGCTATGCAAGCAAAGCTTTTCAATTAGGCTGGGCGCTAGGCCGCGAATTGAACGGTTATATTCTCCGGAAAATTTACTGGTTAAATGACTTGCTAGCACGTCTATGTCAGTAATTCTTTTTCGTAACGGTGGGATGTTGAGCTGAAATCCGTTAAGCCTATAGTATAGGTCTTTCCTAAAGAGACCTTTGCTGATTAAGTTTTCTAGTGGTTGATTAGATGCAGTAATAACTCGCACATTGCATTTGATAATTTGGTCGCTTCCAAGGGGCTTTACTTCACCCTCTTGTAAGAAGCGTAACAGGCTTACTTGGAAAGTTGGGGAAACATCGGCGATTTCATCTAGAAATACAGTACCTCCATCCCCAGCGGGAAATAGTCCCATGCGGTCACTAACGGCGCCAGTAAATGCACCTCTTTTATGGCCAAATAACTCTGAGTGGAGCAATTCATCTGACATGCCGCCACAGTTATGCACTAATAGTGGCTGCTGGCTTCTTCTGCTGTTGAAGTGAATGCCTCTTGCCATTAATTCTTTGCCGGTTCCTGTTTCACCTTGGATTAGTATAGGTAGTTCTGTCGAAGCTGCCTTTTTTGCCAAGTTACATAACTTAGCCATATTTGGGTTGGAGAAAACAAGTTGTTCAAAACGGGTGCTTGCAGTGACCTCAGACTCTTTTTGTTTGTGCTTTCTTAATACATCTTCTGTGATTTTGAGTTCTCGGCTTAGATGTCTGTGCCGGTAAGATAGCTCTCTGTTTTCAAGGGTTCGGCTAACAATGAGTTCGATTTGTGATACTGACCAGCTGCTGGATATAAGCTGATAGACAGCAGCGTCTCGAATGACAGTCTTGGTTTCATCTTTAGTGAGTTCGCCTACGAGAAGTCTTGTTGTTTCGGGGTGCTCTCTACGCATTTTGAGCATAACTTCAATAGCATTAAAGATGCCAGGGTTATGTTTGCATAGGAGAAGGTCCGTGGTTTGTTGTTCTAGTAGTTTTGTGACGTCGCTTGGAGTTGATGCGACCTGCAATGTGTAATGGTTGCTGAGACAGCGGCTTAGTGCTACGGATTCCTTAGTGTCAAACCCTGAGATGATGATTGTTGATGATCCGTTCATTTTGCAAGTATTGCATACTTAGTTTTCATTTAGCAAATTAAAAAAATAATTTTGGATTTACATTACTGAAAAGTGCAAAGAAAGTATGCATAATGAAATACTTCTTGACATTATTTTTACTGTTCGGATAAGGTGGTACGCCTGATAATTAGATAACTCCATTGTTTAAGGAGAGTTAAATGGCAAAAAATTTACCGGATCATGAGTTTGCTCAAGCACTTGAAACAATTGAGTCTGAGAGTATCTCTAATCTAGAAAAATTTGATTTATTAGTACAAATTGCCACGGGTTTGCAATCAAAACCAAAGTCGGTTCAACAATTACACAATGCTGTTATTTTGTATGAAAAAGCCATCGAGTTGTGCCCAGCAGATGAGTCATTACTATTAGCAAGGACAGGGGCACGCAAGGGAACTGCGTTGCAAGCAATACCAGATGGTACAACTGAGTTTTTGCAAAAGGCTGAGGCCGAGTTCGAACAAGCGCTTCCTACCCTTTATGAGCTGGGTGTACCAGAAGAAGCCGCTGAAGCTGAAATGAACCTTGGGTTGGTTTTGCAGTCATTGGCAGCATCAAACGCGGTACCAATTACAGAATGCCTTAAAGCGTATCAACGTGCTTTACAGGTTTTCACATTAAAAAAGTACCCAACCGAGTACGCTATTTTGCATAACAATCTCGCGACTGCATACTTATCTATTCCGATGAAGGACGAGAAATCGAAAATGCGCGAAGCGATGGCAGTGCAGTCATTTCAAGAAGCGCTGAAGGTCGTTACTTTGATTGACCAACCCAGTGAGTATGCGATGTTGCAGAACAACCTAGGAAATGCGCTGCAGTATGCATCTAGTAGCCATGCTGTTGAGAACAACCTGCGTGCACTTGAAGCATATGATGAGGCGCTAAAAGTAAGAACGCCTGAAGACACTCCATATGAGTACGCAAATACAATCTGTAATCAGGCAAATTGTTTAAGTAACCTACCTGATGATGTTGAGAACCCGGAGCTAGGCAATAGAGACCGGCTTAGAGAAGCGCGAGAGCTCTACAGAAAGGCTTGCGATATTTTTAAAAAATACAATGACCTAGAAAAAGTGCATGTTATTAGTGAGGTCTTAACTGAAATAGATGCTGATATTGCGACCGGTGTAGCCGGTTCGAGAAAAGGAAAAGGCTTTGGTGAGTCACGTATTTAATTTTTATAAAAGTTAACGTTATTTATAACTGGAGGGTATAGAAGTGGAAGATATTACTAATTCATTGGTGTCAGGTGAATTTAACATGATTGCTTATATTTTGTTAACTGTCATTGCGCTGGTGGTGGGGGCAATAGGTGGGGCAATAGGCGGGATTGTTGTAGGTGGCAAAGACTTAGGTAATGACTTGGCTGCAATGATGGGTAGCTTCTTTGGTCCTGTAGTTGCGGTGCCTGGTGCCTTAGTTGCACTCATAATATTATTAATTATTTAGGGGTTATCACATGTTAGAAATGGTTAAACACTCAATATGCTTATTTTGTCAGGGGCGATTATTTCAAGACTTTAATAGCGTTATAAAGCAAGCGCTTATCGGTATAACCGTTGCGATTGTCATCATTGTTGTCGCAGTTAAAATTGGTTTGTCGCTTTGGTTGTCCATTGTTATTGCGAGTTTAGTGTCGGGGGCATTACAGCCATTCTTATTTAAAGACTTGAAATACGCATAGGTTTCTTACAGAAATATTATGTCGCTACATGCAGAAAAGGTTGGTAGAAATGAGAGTCACAGTGATGATGTGACTTTAGATTCTTTATTGAAAGATATTCAATCTTTAGAGTCCATTGTTGTTGACTGGAATGAGCAGCAACAGGGTACGGTGCAAGCGTTTAAAAAAGCTCAAGATGATTTAAACAAAGAAGCATTTGTACGATTAATTCGTGCTTTAAAGGCTGAACCTGCTGCGATGCTACTACTTAAAGAAGCTGTTTCTGATGAGGTTGTTTATGCGGTTTTACGATATCACGGCATAATTAAAGCAACATTACATGAGCGTGTTGAAACGGCTTTAGAAACAGTAAGACCCTATTTGGATAGTCACGGTGGCAACGTTGAGCTGGTCGAAATTAAATTACCGGATACGGTTGTTATTCGCTTATTAGGAGCGTGTGATGGTTGTCCAGCTTCATCTTTGACATTAAGTGAAGGTGTAGAAAAAGCAATTAAAGAGCATTGCCCTGAAATCACAACAGTTAATAAAGCTAAAGGAGGAATAACAGCAAAGCCAGTTGATGGAGATACTGCTAATTTTGTAAGCCCTTTCGCTAAAAATGATGAGTTGGGTTGGGTCTTTGCTTGTTCTATAGATGTTATTCCTGAGGGTGAAATTAAGGTTATTACGGTAAGTGACAATGAGGTGTTACTTAGCCGTTTTGGTGAGAAAGTGACTTGTTATCAGAATTCTTGTGCGCATATGGGTATGCCCTTGGATATGGGGTCCGTTGAAAATGGTGTTTTAACGTGTCCCCATCATGGGTTTGAATTTTCTCTTGAATCTGGTGAGTGTCACACTGCGCCAGAAGTTCAGTTACATACGCACGGAGTGAGAGTTATAAACAACCGAGTGGAAATAAAACTATTATGACGGTTGCAAAAAAAGTCATTATGAAAGTTACACCTGACCCTTCTCTTCGATTGGATGAAGCAAGAGAGGTGCCGCATCAACAATTATTGGCGGATGAACCTTTTGCAATCCTAGGTGCTGACAGAATTCCAGAAATGGCTTCGATTGGTGTTTCTCCCGATAGACAAACATGCTTTGGTCCTCGAGGTGCTGCACTGATGAAACCAGAAGGTCCATTATGGGTGTGTGATACGGGGCATCACCGGTTATTGGGGTGGAAGAAGCTTCCCGTAAACGATGGAACGCCAGCTGACTGGGTAATTGGGCAAAAAGACTTTAATTCTGAAGGTAGAAATGGCAAAACGGAGGTGAGTGCATCCTCAGTTAATGTTCCTACCGGTATTTGTGCATGTGGTGATGGTATGGCCGTTGCTGATGCGTGGAATCATCGTGTTTTAATTTGGCATAAATTGCCCGAAAATGACAATACACCAGCAGATATTGTTCTAGGACAAAAAGATTTTATACACAACGATGCAAATCATGGTACCGATGATGCTACGGCCAGTAGTATGCATTGGCCCTATGGTGTCTTTTGGCATGAAGATCACTTATTTGTAGCTGACTCAGAAAATAGACGTGTTCTGGTTTGGCAAGGTATACCAACTGACAATGGTCAAAAGGCTGATGTAGTTCTTGGGCAGCACAATTTTATAACGCGCGATGAAAATGCAGGGGGTGAGCCGGGTGCAATGAGTATGCGATGGCCGCATGGTATAGGAATATGGGACGGTCACTTGTGTGTCTCTGATGCTGGGAATAATCGAGTGATGGTTTGGAAAGCTGTTCCTAAAGTAAACGGCAAAGATTGTGATTATGTATTGGGCCAAAGTGCGCTGGACTTGGTTGATCATAATCAGTCGTTATATTGGCCTCGTGCTTATACTCTGAATATGCCCTATGGGCTGACAGTTTGTAATGACTGGCTATTAATAGCTGATACGGCCAGTTCGCGATTGGTAGGGTGGCATGTTGATGATTTAGAAACAGGGGCTGATGCTCGTGCATTGACGGGTCAAGACAACTTTCATGACAAGGGTGATAATCGGTGGAAACCACCATGTGCTGATAGCCTTTGTTGGCCATATGGGATTCAATCAAATGGCAATGTAGTAGTGGTTGCTGACTCTGGCAATAACCGTGTCAGTCTGTGGAAGCTTAAGGTATGAGTGTTTCCGCTAGCATAATGGAAGGCAGCAACACCTCTGTGGTAGCGGAACAAATTAGAGTAACGGGTATCGTGCAAGGTGTTGGCTTTAGGCCGAATGTGTGGCGTTTGGCTAATGAACATAACTTAGCAGGTGACGTGATTAATGATAGCAAAGGGGTTGTTATTAATGTTTGGGGTGTACAGAACCAGATAGATGACTTTGTTAACAATTTAAAGAAAGATGTTCCTCCGCTTGCAAGAATAGATGGTATTCGACGCGCAGCATTAGATAAAAAAGAATGCCCTGAAAACTTTTCAATCCAGACAAGTCAGAAAAACTCTATTCAAACCCATGTGACGCCCGATGCAGCTGTGTGTCCAGAGTGCATGGCTGATACGTTAGACCCTTTTGGTCGTCGCTACCGTTATGCACTGACAAATTGCACCCACTGTGGCCCACGCTTCTCGATTGTTGAAGCGATTCCTTACGATAGAAAAAACACCAGCATGAAATCGTTTGATCAATGTGATGAATGTTTGGGTGAATACCAATCACCTAGTAATCGCCGGTTTCACGCGCAACCCAATGCCTGTTATGTTTGTGGTCCTACGTTAAAAATAGCCCGAGTAGATGGAAACCCTGTTTGTATAGAAACATTAACGCAAATGGACGAAGTGGATGCGGCTTGTACAATTCTTCAAAATGGCGGCATCCTAGCGGTAAAGGGTATCGGTGGATTTCATTTAGCCTGTGATGCAACAAATGCGGATGCAGTGCAGCAGCTACGTGACTCAAAACTTCGTTATCAAAAACCTTTTGCACTAATGGCACGTGATACTGATGTCGTGAAGAGGTATGCAGTATTGACAGCGCACGAAGAAGAGTTGTTACGTAGTGCTGAAGCACCAATTGTAGTGTTGAAGAAAAGCACAGAACCTCCGCCCGGTAAAGAACGAACGTTTGGCTCTAAGGAGGGGGTACGTGCAAACGACTTAATTGCGATAGTTGATGATGTGGCGCCTGGGCAAGATTCGTTAGGATTTATGTTGCCGTATACTCCAATGCACCACCTCATGTTAAAGAGAATGAATAGGCCTATTATATTTACGTCTGGCAATCGTTCTGATGAGCCACAAGTGATTAGTAATGAAGATGTTGCTGAAAGGCTTGGTGGCATCGTTGAGTATGTGCTTTGGCATGATCGCGATATTGTTAATCGTGTTGACGACTCTGTAGTACGAATTATTCTGGATAAGCCTCGGTTACTTAGGCGTGCACGAGGGTATTCGCCAGCACCTTTGCCTTTGCCACCAGGCTTTGAGAAAGCATCAGAATTATTGGCAATGGGTAGTGAGTTGAAAAATACTTTTTGTTTGATAAAAGAGGGGAATGCCATTTTATCGCAGCACATAGGTGATGTAGAAAATGCCAAGACCAACGAAGATTACCAATACAATTTATCGTTGTATGAAAAGCTATACGAGCACCAGCCAGAGAAAATTATTGTTGATGCACACCCTGAATATTTATCGAGTAAATATGGGAAAAAACTAGCCGAAGATAGGCAAATAGAATTGATGGAAGTACATCATCATCATGCTCATATTGCCGCATGCATGGCTGAGAACAAATATCCTTTGGGTGCTCCGCCTGTATTGGGTGTGGCGTTGGATGGTCTAGGTTTTGGTGATGACAACACGCTTTGGGGTGGTGAGTTTATGCTAGCTGATTACACCAGTTCGAAACGAATAGGCACATTCAAACCAACTGCTATGTTGGGTGGTGCGATGGCAATGCGAGAGCCGTGGCGAAATACGTACGCACACTTAATGGCGGAGTTTGGCTGGAATCAACTAAAAGTAAACTTTGATGAGCTTGAGCTGGTGAATTTTTTTGAAACCAAGCCGCTAGACATTTTTAATGCGATGCTCAAAACGGGTAAGGGTGCACCATTAGCATCCTCCTGTGGTCGATTATTTGATGCGGTAGCCGCAGCAATGGGTATATGTCGTGAAAAGGCTATTTATGAAGGGCAGGCAGCTATAGAGTTGGAAGCTATTGTTGACCAAAAGACATTGCATCATGAAGACGAATTACTTGCTTATCCATTTGCAATTCCAAGGTTGACCAGCCCAGACTTAGATAAACGGTTGCCATATATTGAACCACTAGCCATGTGGCAAGCCTTACTTGGCGATTTGATTTTAAAAACACCAGCACCAGTTATGTCGGCTCGTTTTCATAAAGGGTTAGCTAATATTGTTGTCACTATGATTAGAAAGTTGACTACGCGTGATGATGAAAGATATGTGCATACAGTCGCTCTTTCTGGTGGTGTGTTCCAAAATAAAACCTTATTTGAGCTAGTGGTGACGCAGCTTGAGAAAGATAAATTTAATGTGTTAACCCATGCACAGGTACCATCAAATGATGGCGGTATAGCATTAGGTCAGGCTGTTATTGGTGCTGCACATTCACTTAAAAATAGCGGGAGTACACCATGTGTTTAGGAATACCGGGGCAAATTGTAGAAATCGTTGACGAAACGAAGAAACTTGCATTAGTTGATGTTTCAGGCGTTAAACGGCAAGTGAATATAGCGTGTATCGTCAACGAAAGTCACCCTGTCAATTCATGTGTGGGTGATTGGGTGTTAGTACATGTTGGCTTTGCGATGAGCCGGATTGATGAAGAGGAAGCAAACAAAACGCTTGAACTATTGATAGAGCTAGGTGAGGCTCAAGCAGAAATCGAAGCGATGAAAACGACTGCGGTTTAATTAAAGGTAATGAAAGATACTACGCAAAACCTTAAAGAATTATATCCATTTTTACATGGGGACAAAAAAGACGAGGAGCAAGAAAGGGTTGCTCTTCTGGAGTCTATTAAGCAAAAAGCTGAAAGTAGCTTATCTGTAAAACAAATATTTTTTGAAAAGAATGCTCGGTTGGTTGTTGATACAGCAAAAGCGATCGCCGGTGTTTATTTAAATAATGGGCGTATGCTCAGCATGGGCAATGGTGGTTCCAGTTGTGATGCATCCCACTTTGCTGTTGAGTTTCAACACCCTGTAACCGCGGGCAGACCAGCTTTACCAGCTATTAACTTAGCAATGGATACAGCTATGATCAGCGCTGTAGCTAATGATGTTGGTGTAAAGCATGTCTTTGTTCGGCAGTTAGAAGCGCACGGCCAACCCAATGATGGGTTGTTTGGGTTTTCAACCAGTGGTAATTCAGAGAATTTATTAGCAGCTTTTGAAAAAGCAAAAAAAATGGGAATAACAACAATGGCTTTGGTTGGTGGTAATGGTGGTGATATGAAAACGAGTGGTTTGGTGGATCACTGTTTGGTTGTCGACAGTGAATCGATTCACAGAGTTCAGGAGGTTCATGTGGCTAGTTATCATATTTTATGGGACTTGGTGCATACACTGTTATCTGACCAACGCGGCAAACTTGGCAGTGCCATTCATAAATAGAAGAAATAATATGAAATACGTTGATGAATTTAGAGATCCGCTAAAAGCAAAGATGCTCATTAATGAAATTAATGAATTAGTTGAGCAAATGGAGATTACACCTAAAAACCCATTACAGTTAATGGAGTTTTGCGGGGGGCACACACATACCATTTTTCGATACGGTATTGAACAGATGCTGCCAAAAGCAATTGAGCTAGTTCATGGGCCGGGTTGCCCAGTATGTGTTCTTCCAATGGGAAGAGTTGATGATTGCGTCGCACTAGCTGAACGCCCAAACGTTATTTTCACAACGTTTGGTGATGCGATGAGAGTGCCGGGGTCTAAGAAAAGTTTGTTACAAGCGAAGGCTGATGGTGCCGATATTCGTATGGTTTACTCACCTCTCGATGCACTGGATTTAGCGCGTAACAACCCGGATAAAGAAGTTATTTTCTTTGCATTGGGCTTTGAAACGACCATGCCAAGTACAGCGTTGACTGTACTGCAAGCAAAAAATGATGGAGTAACAAATTTTTCATTGTTTTGTAATCATATTACTACTGTGCCAACCATTAAGGCTATTTTAGATTCTCCTGATATGAAAATTGACGGGTTTCTAGCGCCTGGGCATGTTTGTATGGTCGTTGGCGAGCGGCCTTTCGATTTTGTTGCAGAAACATATGAAAAGCCATTGGTCATTACTGGGTTTGAACCGCTAGATATCCTTCAGTCAATATGGATGCTGCTAAAGCAGTTGAAAGAAGGTAAGCATTTTGTAGAAAATCAATATGCTCGTATTGTTCCTAAAGCGGGTAATGAGCCGGGCTTGGATGCATTAACAGAAGTCTTTGAACTGCGTGAGTTTTTTGAATGGCGTGGTTTGGGGTCAATTGATCACTCAGGTGTGAAAATGAAGGCTGAGTTTGCTAGCTATGATGCAGAGAAAAAATTCACTGTACCAAATTTAAAAATTGCAGACCCTAAATCCTGCCAATGCGGGGAAGTGTTAAAGGGCGCTATTAGGCCTTGGGAGTGTAAGGTGTTTGGTAATCAATGTAGTCCAGAAACACCGATGGGTGCGTTGATGGTTTCAACAGAAGGAGCTTGTGCAGCGTATTACAATTTCGGTGATTTAAATGAATTACTCCAAAAACGAGAGGCTATTCAGGCATGAGTGCAAACATTCGACGACGCAGTAAAAAATGTAATGCTGAAACAATAACAATGGCTCATGGTAGTGGTGGCAAAGCCATGAGAGACCTTATTGACGATGTGTTTGTTGAAGCCTTTGATAATGAGGAACTTAATAAGCTGGAAGACCAGGCGCGTTTTAATATGGCAGACTTAGCATTACTCGGTGATAGGCTGGCCATGACAACCGACTCTTATGTGGTTGACCCGCTTTTCTTTCCAGGCGGTGATATCGGAAAGTTAGCGGTAACAGGCACAGTAAATGACCTAGCAGTGGGTGGTGCTAAACCCTTGTACCTAACCTGTGGCATGATCATTGAAGAAGGAATGCCCGTTGATGATTTACGTGTTATTGCTGAATCCATGCGCAAAACGGCTGACGAAGCAGGAGTTAAAATTGTAACGGGTGATACTAAGGTGGTGCCTCGGGGTGCCGCTGATAAATTATTTATTAACACAGCCGGCGTTGGAATAATACCTGCTAGGGTTGCAATAGGAACACACCGAGCCGAAGCAGGGGATGTGGTCATTATTAATGGGTTTGTCGGTGATCATGGCGCTGCAATTGTTGATGCAAGGGGTGAGATGTCTTTGCAAAACACTATTGAAACTGATTGTCAGCCACTTAACTCACTTATTAATCTCATGATAGAGGTCTGTCCAGATATACATTGCATGCGTGATGCAACACGTGGTGGTATCGCAACCGTTCTTAATGAATTTGCAGAAGCAAGTGATGTTTGTATAAGGCTAAATGAAACAGCGTTGCCAATACGTGATGAAGTTCGAGGGATGTGCGAAATTCTTGGTCTAGATCCGCTTTACCTTGCAAATGAGGGGAAGCTCGTAGCGGTAGTGCCTGCTGCAGCGGCAGAAAATATTATCTGTGCGATGCAAAAACATCCCGCCGGTATTTATAGTGCTATTGTTGCTGAAGTAACAGAAAAGCCAAGCGCTACGGTTATATTAACGACACTTTTTGGTGGCGAGCGGGTAATTGATATGCTTGTTGGTGAGCAGCTTCCAAGGATCTGTTAATTGACCTCGCTTAAACAACAAGGCTTTTCTCAAGAAACTCACCTTGTTATTTATGACGGTGATATGCCTGCGATAGTAAATTATAGCGACCTCGTTGCATCCCACAAAGGCAACTCTTGGTTTGGTTGTAGTGTTGGTTTTAGAGCGATGCAAATGGCGGCTGAAGAATTCGCGAAACAGGTGTCTTGGGCAAGAGGAGGGTTATACATAGTTAGTGGCCATCCTGGGCCCGGCGTAAAAGATGCAATAAATCTAGTGACCCAATGTATTAGCGACCGGTCATTTTGTTTATTAGATGAAACGGTTGGTAACCATTGCAGTAGAAAGATGAGGTTTGAGTGGTGGATAACTAATAATGACTCAACGATCCACATTGAATTACATAAGGGTCTTGTGCCTGATCACTTTTATACCTTACTGGATAGGCTAAATACTACGGATGAGGAACCTCAAGATAAAAGCAACTTTGAGCAATATAAAATAAACCTGAGTGAGCTCATTTGGCAGCAGCCTTTAGACCAACTGTTTAGTGTAGATGTACTGCCAGAAAAGTTGCGTGCAGGTGAGTTACCAAATGCATGAATTAGGGGTAACACGAAACATAGTGGCGATTGTTTCAGAACATGCAGGTGAAAAGCTGGTTAAGCGCGTGTCACTGGATATTGGTAAGTTATCTGCGATTATGCCGGATGCTATTCGTTTTTGTTTTGACGTGTGCAGTAAGGATACACCCTTAGAAAAGGCATCATTAGAAATAAATGAGATCCCAGGGTTGGGTCGGTGTGAATCTTGTGGTGAAGAACTCGAACTGGAGCAATTGTTTGGCCAATGTCCATGTGGTAGCCGTCAAATTACGTGTATTGCTGGTGAAGAACTTAAAATAAAAGAAATGGAGGTATATTGATATGTGCGTAACTTGCGGTTGTTCAGATAATGCTAAAGCGATTGTAACGGACCTTGAGACAGGAAATGTTACCGCAGTTGAAGACAGTGGTCATAACCATTCACACGGTCACACTCATGATCACACTCATGACCATTCTCATGACCATTCTCATGACCATTCTCATGACCATTCTCATGACCATTCTCATGA
>OJHO01000253.1_pt1 | contig 24734 bp, 30 predicted proteins | sample 1595311 | NCBI WGS metagenome assembly OJHO01 (sample SAMN05416879, study PRJEB24817) | seawater metagenome | isolation source: Sea water | place: Canada:Atlantic | collected 2013-11 | reverse complement strand
GTAAGGAGTCGTCGGCAGCGTCAGATGTGTATAAGAGACAGGTATTTGATTTTTAAACCCTGCTTAATTAGTATTTAAACAGGGTTTAAACTACTTATAAAGCATCATATCTATATACTTTGAATTCCTATTAATTTGAGTGGCTGTTGTCGATATAGTTGATCCTTCAAAAGGATTACCAAATGATGTCCTGGTCTCAATCCATTGACATAGCTCGACAACCTGACTTTTATTACTGGTAAAGTAGAAGTATCGACTATCATCCAATACACTCAGCACGTCTAAATAGTCTCTAAGCTTCCAATAGCTATCACTATTATAAGTGGTGGTATCTGTGGATAGATAGGGAGGGTCAATCAAAAATATTGTGCTGTCAGACTTATATTGATCAAATAACACTTTGTAATCATTGCTCACACGCTCTACATTAACTAAATAACCATCAGCATTGTAATCGGATTTCTTTACACGATTATAAAAGGTTTCCTTTATTAAACCATCAAAGTCCAACACATACTTAGCGCTAAAGAGTAAAGAACCAGAAAGCGTAATGTAATCCACATATCCAAACTCATTTTGGTGGCATTTCACCACCTCCAGCAATTTATCCTTAATAAGTGTCGGCACCTTTTTTTTACGTTCAATACCATCGGTTAAAACCCTTAGCTTAGCCAACAGTATGTTTGTTTGAGGTATAGCTTTGATACGCTTATAATAGTTGTCATAATCATTCCAAACTACATTTGCCGTTGGATATTTCTGTTTTACAATCTGAGCCAATAAACCAGAGCCTCCAAACAAATCAACATAAGTGGCTTGTTTCGGAAAAGTATCTAAAGCTTCATTGAATTTTTTGGCAAAACGTCGTTTTTGACCTTGAAATGGCAATGGTGCCGCATTAAATTTTTTATTCATTATTTATATAGATTTTAATTAAACATTCAAACTAAATTTAGAATCCTTACCCTTCAACAAGCGCTTTGTTGGCTTTAGATTATTCTCATATATATGTACATTTCCCAAAAAGAGCGTTATAGACTTTAAAGGAATATCAATTTGGCGCGATATGAGGTATAAATGGTAGATATCTGAAGGCAAGCCAAGAGAAGCATCAGAGCTACGTTGATAGGCGCTCAATATCAACTTTCCACGATCAATCTGAAACTGTATCAAACTTAAACACGGCTGTTGGTTTGTATCAATGGTATTGGCCCCCAAAAACAAAACGTAATTCTTGGATGATCGCTTTTCCTTATTAATGCGCTTAATTAATCCCGGCAATTGCTCAAAATAAGTTGGGTAACTGTTCACTAAAATAGGTCCGCAATAATCCCACCAGGTAACACCAATCTCACGATAAGCTTCGGTATTGCGTTCACCTTGCATAAACAGGTCTAGCTCATTCCTAAGTTTGTTCCTGGCAACGGCATGGCCTTCCAATATCTCCAGTAGGTCAATTGGCTTTAAGTGCAGTGCCTCATTAAGCAGATACTTTATATTTCCTTTTTTGTTTTCTTGTAGTTTACCTTTGGTTAAAATCTTCTTTAATGTCTTGTGGTATTTGTTCATTGTTATAAATTTGTAGTTCTCAAGCATAAAAAAGGTGCCAAAACACCATTAAGCAAGGATATTACTCCTCGGCTTGGTGTTTTGGCACCTTAATTGTTTGCCGTGTGCTTGAGAACTTACGGCAGCAAAGTCGAGGTTTTTATAAAGCCTCGTACTGTAATTTTAAAGCATCAAACTCTGCCTGTTTGTCCGTAGTGTCTTCAGCTAGCCTTTGCATCAGATCAAGCTCAATAGACAGTTTCTCTAAGCGGTTTCTAATTTCGTATTTTTCAAGCCTAGACTCTTCATTGGCTAAAGCAATTTCATCTAGCGTAATTTCATTCTTAACACTATCATAAGTTGCAAAAGGATTAGCTGCAGTATCAAGAATAAACTTATCGTATTTTGCTTTTGTAATCTCAATAAATCCAGCCAAAACGAAATCATTGCTAAATTGTGAAATTGCCTTTATAGTGCCGTTATCGTGTTTTATTCCGTATTTCATATTCCTAAAAGTGTTATTTCAAAATCATTTAAACCTGTAGCAGATGCAGCATCGGTTCTAACATTAAATTTTAACTCACCAATATTTTTTTGAGTAACTCTAAATGTTGGGTTTGGAAAATAGATGGAGAACCCATAAATACCGGTAAACAGCACTTCATAATTATCGGTGTCCAGGTCCTCAAATGAAACTCCGATAAATGTTGTACCTGAGGAATCTCCATAAGTACCATTTAGTGACCCTTCTGTAAAATCACCAAACACAACAATATCTGTCGCTTCACCGTCTTCGTATGTAACTCTTACTTTACCACGTTTTAATACCTTAAACCGGTTTAGGGTTAAAAATTTAAGCGTATCAACACGTTCCAGTATTGAAAATTCAAAACTTTCAACAACATTGGCATCACCTATGTTACCTAGTTTGCAATAGCGTTTTTTCCAAATAGGGAGTATAGTACTGAAATCACCGGTACCATTAATGTCGTATCCAGCTTGTGTAATTTCTTCAACGATTACAATCAACGGTCCATTACCACCAGATACAAATGGTAACAATTCGTTACCGTAAATCAAAAATCCATCTGATATAGCATTAAGTTCGCCTGTCATACCTGAAACGATGGCGTTGTTTCCTATGGCTTTTACTAAGCCATTGATTTGTTCAATGGATTGGTTTTCAAAAAACTCAAGCCATTGTCTATTGTGTGGATATCCCTCACCACTCCAGATTAATCTATCCATACTATGTTATAATTTTTTCCGTAGATTTTATAATAATTAATTATTGCGCCTACTTTGATTAAATATTTATTCAATTCCAATTCTGTATCCGGTTGGTATTCTATAGGGATATGAACTGTAAAATCTGCCTGTGTGTTATCAAATTCCAAGGCACTCCTAAATCCAAACTTAGCATCTGTAAACGTGCCAATATCCCTTTCAAACTCTCTTGAATACAATCTCAATGTATCCCTACGTTGTACATTGTTTATATAGATGCGTCTTTGGCTATCATCAAAAGCATCGTTCAATACCTTTTGTAATAACGTTACTGAACCATTGTGAGACACTCTATAAATTGCGTCATCCTTATAGGCAACAAAAGCATTGTATTGGCTCAGCATTGGTTTAAACAGCGCATTCAAAAACGCCAATGTTTTAGGCTTCCGTAAAAAGGTAGGAAGACTAAGCTTTATCAAACGGCCAATATGTAAGCTGTACACATTACTCATAAGGATATTCTATAAATTCAAATACACTTTCAGCTTCATCAAGCTTAAAGTAACCGGAATCTGGTTGACGAAAATTATCAATGATACCTGCATTGCTAACATTTTCTGTGTCGTACGCAAACCCAGCGTATTTAGAGGCCACTTCAACTTCATCAATGGACTCGATGCCCTCAACAGCTTGTAGTGCATTTTCTAATTTTGAAAGGTCCATAAGACCGTCAAATTCACTGCTCGATAAAAAAGCCTTTATAGCATCTTGAGCTGGTGTATCGCTATTACCATCTAAACGTCTCCCTTCATTGTCCAGTACCAAACCATTGTAATAGATTTTATAATGGGTTTTAAGGTCATCTGCTTGAGTAGAAGTGGCCACCACAAAAACACCAGCTGCAGTCATTAAATCAATATACTCCTGAAAACCTGCCAATTCTATTGAGTTCAGAGGTTCTAATATGCCGTTGCTTACTTTGGCAACTTTTACGCGCAATGAGCCAACGCCTTGTATAATAGTTTGAACAACAGAAGCCTTTTTTACGATTTTTGAAGCATTTACAGCTTGTGTTTCTGCTGCAGTGTTTGGCACGGGATAAATACCGGTCTCAGGCAGATCATAACCGTGTTGATATTTTAAAGCTGTCAGAGTGTACCAGCGTTTTGTAAAAGGTCTTGTCGCAGCAATACGTAATTCGATATCATTTCTGAGCGTTTCCCATAATTTCTCACAAACCCACTGACCAAAAGCAACAACCCAAGTAAAAAGTCGCCAAATTGATACTTTGCTGTTACTGGTAAGCTCATTGGCCAACTGCGTCTCCTCAGCATCAGTTAAGACTTTTAAAGTGTCTAACTGATCAGCTTGAGAGACCGCTCCCAACATTACATCCTGAATTTCGTTTATGCTTCTACTCATTGTTCTTTTCTAGCTTTAAACCAGGCTTTGAAAAAGAGTTTCCAACTCCCTTGGTATTTCTTATCAATAACATTAAATTTTAACATTGAGATAAAGTAAATTATAATCACCACACTACTAACAATATTTAGAAATTTAGGCAAGGTGAAGCTGTATATTAAAGCAACTAGATTTGTCTTTGTCATAGTGTGTGGCACGTTGTTATAAATTATTACTTTTTGTATCTAATCCTCTTAATTTTCTAATGATATCCAATAAAGTCATTGGAGCGTATATGAAAAGAAACGACACGGCCAATGCCGTACCTTCTTTCCAATTATATTCGAGCTGTTTAGTTGCGAACCAATACAATAGAATTAGAATCCCTATTGCACCTACACTAAAGAAAAAATACTCTTGTAAACCGTATTTTTTAATAAAAGTTTCTCGTCTTTTGTTTAGGTTTTCTGTGATTTTTGTCATCTCAATTATTAATTAATAGTTTCTTTTTACTTGAAATCGTACCTCCGTTTAGGATTGGTGCTATTTCCTCTGTAACTTGTAGTACTTTAGTGTCTGTAAACGTACCGTCATTGGTAGTAAAAGTTATAGAAGCACTTCCCTCAGTTAATCCAGTCGCTACGCCTTGTTGGTTAATCGTTGCTACAGAACCGTTTGAACTAGACCAAACGCCTGTTTTATTAGTAGCATTAATCGGTGCTACGGTTTTGCTAAAAGTAGATTTCTGGTTTATGCCTATCTCATAAGTTGTAGCAGTTATTGTAACGCCTGTAACATCTACATCTTCAATTACTACATCTCCATCTACTTGGTTCATATATTCCTCTAACCAAGTGTAACCACTTGGTGCAGTATCGTTATGATCTTCACCATCTGGCACGTTGGCACTAAACCAAACTTCTGGGATATGGTCATTGGAAACATAAAAATTACCAGGTCTTGTATTTGAAGATGTTTGTATTGGTAGTACTAAATTTGTATCTCTGGTAGAATCACTGTTACTAATAATCCCATTAACATACTCTTCATCGTAAACATCTCTTGAAAACACAGCGTTACCGTTATTGTCCATGTACTTGCACGCACCTATTTCTGGTAGAATAGAATCTTTTAATTGAGCGTTTTGGTAAATAGTAAACGCTCTTCCGTTTATACTATGCTGTACATCTGTAAAATAACTAGAAGGCAATGGCACAAAGTTATCTTGAAATTGAGTCCATGCTACACTTTCATCTGTGTCAAATCCTGCTGGTTTAGAATAATTTCCTCTAGGGTCATCTTCTAAAAAATTATCCGTTGTATAGATTTGAGGATTTCCGGTATTGCTTAAATAGCTTGTCCACTTTAGCTGATTACTAGTATTAGTGCCTGCTTGGTAGTAATTTTCAAAATGGTTTAATTTGTACTCCCATCCATCCATTCTTATTGTTCTAGCAGACCAATTATGTACGATATTATTAACAACATCTACTTTAATAGCAGAACCGCCCTTTAAAGGTACTCTGTGGCTTATGTTGTAATAACCATTTCTAATGACCGTAAAATAACCGTTAGTATCAGGACTACTAGGAGTACTCTCACCTGCTATAAAACCCAATGTGTTATTTCCTAATAGATTATTACTGAATGTACCATTTGTAAAATCTTCTACATCAGAGTTATTCTTAGTAGCGATGGAGACTGTAGATTTAGAAGGGCTATGGTGTGAAAAAGAACAATGGTCTATTATATGGTTATCTGCCCTACCCAAAGAAATGGTAGTATCTGAGCCACTATGGCTTTCTTGGTGTCTAAATTTTATATACCTCACAATAGTATTAAAACCACTTAAAGTTATATTATCGCCTGTTATGGTAATACCTCCCTCTGGTGCTGTTTGTCCAGCTATATATAAAGTGCCTGTATAACCGCCTTCATCACCTGGATTATTTGAAGCGTATAATCTACTCTGCAGATCAATTAATCCACTTACATCAAAGACTACAATCCTGTCTAAAACTTTATTGGTTGGATTTTTTATAGCCCATCTTAGAGTACCTATTTCATCACTATCGCTGTCGTTTAAACTTGTAATGTGTATAACACTGCCACCTCTTGATGGGTTCATGTAAGCAGCTGCTCCATAAGCATCTGGAAATGCTAATTGTTGAGCGTTAACCGAAAATGATAAAATTGTAAATAATATGATTATTTTCTTCATTTTTAAAGTTTAATAAGTGAAACATTATCTATTGAAAATACTCCATTAGTTAAAGACCTTATAGAAAGTAATCCTCTATCTCCACCACTATGAGTATGCGTAAAACTGTGTTCACCGTTAGCATAATTTGTAAAGTCAATCCAATCTATAAGCCCAGAACTTGCATTTCTTACTAATATTTCAAATCTAGCATCAGCAGGCGCATTGGAGATTTCAAAAGAGATTTGATAAGTTTCGCCATCGATTACATCTTCACTTAGGTAAAAACTTGCATAACCTAAATCTGTATTATCATAATTTAAAGTTCCTGTTCCAACGGAATATTCTTCATCAAGTGATAAATCATCCGCATTATCAAATTCTCCATTTATAATCAACCCACTAGTAAAAGGTGGTATCGGTACAGTATAATCACTTACAGCCCAATGTTCGCTAGTAGATATCCAAACATTATCTGCTTTACTTGTAAGGGAAGCATAATCTTTTGTTCCTGTTTTTAAGACAAATTGCTTTTGAGTAACGTTTCCACTATTTGGAATTACCTTTATTGCACTACCATTTTCTGTGAAAAAAGAAGGCACAAGCAACGAATTATCCCAAGTAATTTCCGGCATATAAACAGTCACTGTATCAACTGGTGTTGTGTCTGGTCTGTTTACGTTAAAGAAGTGAGGTTTACTGGCCAGTAAATCCGCCTCTAACAATGTGTAAGTGCTATCTGCTGTGACTTCTACAAATTCTAGTTGTGAAGATGGAACACTACTTATAGTAGCGTATTTATCATCAGCGTATAAGCGTGTTATTAACACTGAACTATTGGCAGAATTAATATCTGCTATTGTTACGTTTCTAGTTTCAATTGTTGAATCATCTGTATCAATTACTATATTCTTATCTCCTGACATTGTTAATCCTCCACCATTAGGAAATGTCATAAGGTTAAGACCTAAAAGTGAGGATATTTCCACATCTCCATTAAAGCTAATTTTCTTACCGTTACCTATTAAGATATTTTCATTGAACGTCCAATTTCCTGAAAGGGTATAATCTAAAGACGTATCAAATCCTATATTAAGATTTTCTATTAAATTCCAAATATCATCTCTGTTTGGAACTGTGGTGTCATTTTCCCAATTGGCATCATAAGCGTCTGAATCAACTGCAACACTAGGAGCTGTAACATCTGCATTTGCAGTTATTAGCGTACCGTTTAAAACAACTTGACCAGTGGAATTTATTGTAATTCTACCATTTATAAGCTCCAGATACTCATTACCTGTATTCGATACTATTCTCTGGTCATCGACATTTAAATCCTCTGTTAGTATATGATCAAAAGAGCCTCCAGAAATTGGCAAATCACCAACAGCTATCCATTCAAATTCCAATGTAGAGAGGTTCCATGCAATTAGCCGAGTGTTAATATCTACGGACTCCATTTCATTGACTGTTTCTGCCTTTATGTTAAAGGGATGTACATCTCGTTGCGCAAAGCCAATAGTACTTATGAGCACAAATAATAATAGTAGTTTTTTCATAACTTAATTTCTGTATGGATTAATTTTTGTGTTTTTGCAACCTTACCATCAAATGAAAGCACCAAGTGTCCACCAAAGAACTCAACACCTTTTTCATTTTTTGAGCGACCAAAAAGAATTGATCCTTCTTGTATTTTTTTAGAGGTTGCTCCTTCTTTCCAGTAATGGGTAAAGTTGCCAAACTTTACGTTTTGGCTTTCAATTCTCAGGCACTCCAAAATGAGCTGCCAAAAACTTTTTTTAATTTCAATCTGTAGTGTTTCCATCTATATAGTTGTTAATTTATCGGTGTACCTAATCCTTTTCCAACTAGCTATATCGTCTTTATCATCTGGATCTTCTTTTATAAATTGAGCCAAGGCCCAAAATTCAGTGGCGGACCACAAACCGTTTACGGCATAATCATTTTGCTGCAGGCTAGAAGCCATTTGAGGATCATTGTTATCTGGATGCTTTACAAGTGTGAAAATGGTGTCGTTGGCTATTACTGTAGGTCTAGTAAAACTCTCAATTAATGCTTTAACCTTAGTGCCAAGCTCACTTATGCTGTTATAACCGTTTTCGTTGTGATCTGTACGAGACTTTAACTCCTGCCAATTAGCATCAACTTGCTCAATTGTAAATCGTTCAGCTTGATCAGCTCTCTTTTTTATTTCTGTTTGTATCATACCCAATAATTTTCAGCAACATACACCTCTACTGCATAAGCAGCATCTATTGTTCCCAATCCGCCAGTTACTGGCTTTACCATATTCCGCTTATAAAACAGAACAACCTCATTATCCTTAAATTCTACATCTACGTTTACAACTTCACCTGGCTCTCTGTCATCTGTCAAACCAAAATCATTCAGCAGGCAAATATCAAAGGCAGCTTCAACGGTTCCGGTTTCCTGTAAACTGATATCTACAAGATTTTGATTGGATAATATTTTAACTTCTTTCTTTATGGCCATTTATATACTTACTTCAATTTTATCAAAACCTTTGGTTAGATCAATTTCAGGATTTTCATAACTATCAAATTTTAATTGCAGCTTGAGGTTTCTTAAAAATTCCTGTCTTTTGTTGGTTGTCTTTTTTAAGTAACGTGAAGCACCAAACCCTATCAATGGATTTTGTTTCCATTCGCCCTGGAACGATTTAAAAATATGGACCACGTGCTGTTGGTTACTATCACCAACTGCAAAGTCACCATTCTCAATCTTCAGGTCACCTTTATCATCCAATAAAAAATCTTTTCTGTCTAAAGCCATTTTAACTAATCAATATGTTATTTAAATCTGCTTTGTTTGTCGTAACTACAGACTGCTTTATAGTGTTTATCACTGTAACGTTTGGAGGCACTCCTTGAGTCACCTGAACAGCTGTCAAAGCATCACACAATTCGCCAAACTTATCCTGGAACGTGTTTAGCACTGTCTTTAAGTTTTTGCCATTGTTGGTAATTTTCACACCTTCCGGAACAATCTCAAAAACTAAATTATCAATGGTTACGGTTACCTTATCAATATCTCCATAAGACAATATCACAGCTTCAGCAACATCTCCCTCAATTATGCCACACAACACTTTACTGCCTTTTTTGGGAGTGATTTTAAACTGGTGTTCAACAGCTGTTAAAACACTATTAAAACGCACACCCAATAGATCAGGTTGATCTTCATCTCGTGAAACATCACAATCAAAATCCCTCACCGTTTTCACGGTACCAGAGACAATGATCATTTTCTCGTTTTTTTTCATTATTTGCTTTACAGCAGCTTCAAAACTCATATCACTCGTTTTATCCTCAATATTACCAGCAATACCACAGCACCTAAAAAAATACCTCCAACCCACATTAAAAATTTTGCAAATTTCGGGATGTATCTTTCCGGTATCCTAATTGTGTTTCGCTCCTCAGTTCGTATTTGCCTTAATATTTCAATTTCTTTATCCTGCAATGCTATCTCAAGCAATAATTCGTCATCATGACATTCAGCTTCAATTGTATTTCCAACACGTCTCAAGCTCAATCTTAACTTATTAGACTCACGTACAACAGCACGTTCTGTTAAAGCTTCTATTTGCTGACTGATCTTTAATGAGTCTGCAGGAACAACCACAAGCGTATCACGTGGAATAATGCGTGTTTTTATAGTTGTGGAATCTGTAACAGTTCTTAAAGTTTCTTTGTGAGGAAATGAAGCACTTTTACAACCCACTATACTGAAAAACAGAAATAAAATTAACAGTCGTTTCATTGCGCTAGTTTTATAAATTCCCTTAACACATTTGCATAGTCATCAATACGACCACAAAAAGCACAAGCATCTTGGCTATTGCTACCAAAAAAAGGCTCTACCAATAATGCCGAAGCTTCACATCCTAAAATAAATGTGCCACCGTTTTCCCTGGTTGATGTTACCGGAATAAGATCTCGTTTCACAATTCCAAACTCATCATGCACCATATCACAATAAAGACCGGCTAAACGCTTTGTATAACGATTGGTAATATTGTGCAATGCTGTAACACCATGAGCTCTAGGATCACTAAAGCTGTTAAAGTGAAGTTCTAAAACTAGATTGTAATAATCCTTATTGATTTTATTTACAACCTTTCTCAATCTAGACATTTCACTTACAAATAAGGTGTTTGGCCTGTAATAGATATCTGCTACATCCTTGAGCTTCTCAGCAACCTTACTGTTAAATTCAAATTCGCTCATACCTAACCAAGGAGAGTAAGCTCCTTGCGCTCCACTTCTGTGGCCAACTAATACCGCTACGTTATTGCTCATAATTTCAACCCTATTTTGTTTTCCCGGACAAAGCCATCGTTACTATTAAATTTCTTTACAACTCCTTCAATGAGATATTTACCGTCACGCTCACTGTTTTCGTAATTTGGATCAGTGACCTCAATTGCATCTCCTGCTTTGGTCAATGGCAAACCCCAAGTTGGTATTGTTCCCTGGTACCCATCAAAAGACAAGCTCTTAAAATTGTTCTCGGTCAATACCTCTAATTCCTTTAAGGACTTATTGGTAAAATGCAGCGTACGTGTTGCACCACCTTTATCTCCAAACTCAGTTCTAAACCTCGTACCGTCTTTATTTATAGATATAGCCTTTAACAGCAGTTTGTAATCTTCTTTACGTACAAACTTTAAATCAGTAGAGAGCGCTCTTACATTTCTGTTCATGTTTATCTGGTGCACAACACCAGGAACGATTGATACTGGAAAGCCTATAACTAAAACACCATCCTTAAACCGACTGTGTAAGCCGTAGTTTTTTCTCAGGTCCTCTAGGACTTCATAAGCTGAAGCGTTATTAATGACGAATTTGCCAAGACCAACATCATCTATAAGATCTGTTTTATAACCTGGTGCAATCCCAGTAACGAGTTGAGCGAGACCAATGGAACTGTAAGATTTTACAAAATTAGTTTTGCGAAGCTTGTACATTTCATCTTCACACTCTAACACCAAAGGCACATCAGCACCAATGCTTTTTATATAGCCTTCAAACTCCGTATTGAGATTATTGTCGTACCCAAGCTCTATCTTTACGGTATCACCAACTTTAATAAAGTCAGTAATATTTCGTCTGGCAATAGACTCGGTTCTACCTTCAACAATAGCCTCTTTAAATTCCCTGGGCAAAATCAATGTTGCTGTATCAGAGAGCTTCTTAATACTCTCGTTGACCGTAGCACTATTGACCCTATCAAAAACCACATTACCAGCTAAAGTGATTCTACAACTCATATTAAAATATAAGTGTATCATAGGTTTGGACTTAGTAAGGTGAAACCAACAGGCGCAATGCTACTAGCCTCTAATGTAAACTGAATAGTGTCCTCAAAACCTTGCACTCCGTTAACCTCAAAGTTTTTAAAGTAAATACTGTCTATATCTTTATCAAAGAACTGTGTACCAATAACATCAACTACGTTGTTGTATTTAAAGAGCTGGTACAAGGCTCTAATTTTATCTTCAGGATAATGGTGTTCGCTCATGTCAATCAATAAACCTCTTATCCTAATTGACCAGGGTTTCGTACCCCAACGTTCTACAACGATATTTTCACTACCGTTTATTTCTGTTTCTATATGCTTTTTAGATTGACTAAAATTGATTAGAGGCGGTGGAGCGATGATGTTTTGGTTAGTTGCTGATTGTCCCGTAACAAAAGGGATTGATCCAAATGTTACCTTATTATCTTCAAACTGAAATTCTACATCTTCAAAATCATCGTTTCCTTTACCGTAAAACTCTAAGTTGTAACCATTGGTTTGCTCATTTACAGTAACTGCATTTGGTTGGTTAGAACTTGCTAACGATCCAAATGCAGCTTTATATCTCTGAGCTAGTGAAAGTGTTACTAACGTCATTCTAATTGCTTTTTTAAGTTCGACCCTAACACACCTGTGTCAGCGAGATACTTTACTTGTGCCCACTTTAAAGACCATTCTTCATCGGGCAATGCTTCAGGAAAAGGGATATGTAAAACGTGCGATATCAAAGCATCAACTTTAAATATCTCATCCTTACCACCCTTAAAGTGAAGACCGGAACAGTCTAAGAGAACTTTTTTATTCTTCCCTCTCCAATAGGAATCAACTCAGCAACTAGCGCTACAGTTGTGTTAAACATAAAATCGTCATCTTCAATAACAGCCCTGTTGGTCATTATGCAACCACGGATCAAAATCTCTGAAGCTTTCTTAGGATTGGCATCGGACCATTTCATGTATTGCCCTATTACGGTTCTACTAGGTATAATGGCAACAACATCCAAGAATTTACTGTGTGATTCGTCTTTAGGTATCTCAAGCTGTCTCAGCTTGTCCTTACCGTGCTTGTTGATTAAAGCCTGTACTTCTTCAGAGTACTTTACTTTAGTTCCTTCGTCTTTTGTATTCATAGCTTTTAATTATTAATTATTTGAATTGTTATACTCAATACCCAGTACAAAGAATGTGTATTGTTTGTTCAGACCCATATCTCCAGTAACATCTCTTCCTTGATCCTGAAATTTTAAAAGCAAGGTGTCATTAATGATATCGTTAAATTCATTGACAAATGAAACGTTGACGTAAAAAGGTTTTACACTTAATAAATCACCGTCAGCAGCACGCTCTATAGGTGCAATATCATGCATCATAAATGTACCTGAAGCGGTTGGTGTCTTTTTACCCATACTCCAAGATGTAGCATCAGATTTTAACGTATGGTTCAATTGGTGCTCTTGCTCAGTATTATAGTTAAGCTCAACCATATCTGTTAAGACTCCTGCTATAGTAACTTCAACATCTGCACTATCGTAAGCTTTATTGTTTTTAATTACCGTCATTATAAACTTGTTTTTAGGTTAGATGTACCGTTAATTGCGTTGACATTACCATAAGGAATGATCTGGAACTTTACCTTCAGTAATTTCTCTACCAAGAGATCACTTTTAGGATCAACAATGGTTTTACCTTCAGTAATCTCCTTACGTCGCTCCATATCATCAAGTACAGCGTCACCAAGGTTCTCAAAATGCTTAACCACACCAATCGGCAATAATCCAGTTTTAGGATTAACAGGTTGCTTGGTTTTAACTTTTGGAAGCAAAGCGGTTCTTAACCTTCTACGTGCTTCATCGTGCGTTCTATTATAAGCTATGGTATGACCATTAATGTTTCCATCATCATCTACAATGATCTCAACACAGGTATGGTCATTGTTCCAACGTACTCCGTCCATACCCACATATTCAAAGCCAAAGATGTAACCCTTGTTTTCTAAAGTCTGTAAACTTTCTGCTACTTCAGTATTCTTTTTATGGGATGAGAGTCCTGGTATTAACCAAGCATCTTTTGTGGAATCAGTAAGGTTAAACGCTTCATTGTCTCCAATGTTCTGGTTAATTGCAGCTGCAGAAAGAGTACCTAAAGCAGTACCGACATCTCCAAACTTCTGGGCATTACCAACAAGGCTGTCAGCATATTTCCAATCCTGGCCATTAACGAGTGACACGTTTGGTGCTTTTACGTTTTCAATAGCTCTAAGATTAGCAGCTGCTGCAGAATCAGTACCAAAGTCATAACACTCAAGAATAATTTGCGCAGGCTTAAATCGTTCGTCGGCCCAATTATACAGACCTTGCGCTTTTGGTATCGACGCAAACACATCGTCTGGCATATTGTTTAACATAACGGTTGCATCAGTTGGATTAACAGCAATTGCCAATTGCCTAACCTCACCTTTGGCCGTATTAAGCAACAACTTAGCAAACTCAACATCTACATCATCTAAAATGTCTGCCATAGAAGTTGCTTGCGGTGCAAGTAACAGGTAGAGTTTCTCTCCTTCACCACGTATCCGATAAAACTCATCAATGTGCCTGTATAGATTAACATTGTTTTCCGTATCAAACGCAGCGTTAATACCTAATAAATTTGCATCAACACGATTGTAAATTTCCTCTACAACGCTATGCGCTAATTGAGCTGCCGCTGGTGCCGCAACAACTAGCCCAGAAACGCCAGTTCCTTCAGCGAGTGCATTGGCACCAACTTTACCTTCTTTTATATCTGCTCCGTCTAAACTTGCCATTATTTTGATTTTTTACCAAACAAAGCTCTTAAACCACCTTGCTTGTAAGTTATTTTTTCGAGCTTTCCGGCTTTAAATTCCAATGTTGAATCATTGTATTTAAAACTACCTTCAGCATCTTTACCATCAATAGTGGCAACGTCACCCTCTTTAGGCTCACGAACCTCTCCTTTTATCGCAGGAAATAAAATCTCTTTATCTCCAGCTTTAATAAACATGCCTTCACTCTCCACTTTAACTCCCTCTAAAGGGTTAGTGATCTCATCATTCTCATCAATCTCTTCCTCGCTCTCAATTACGCTAGAGCGTAAAATTCTAGCATACTTGGTTTTGTCATTCTTAACACTGAGACCCACTAGGTTCTCTGTAGTGAAAAACTCACCTTTATTGTTAAGAAATAGTTCATCTTGTTTAGGATTAGCCTCAAAAATTTTTGAGGCTTGGTCCTTTTGTTCCTTCTTGATTTTCATAATTCTGTGATTTATGCCGCAGCGTTAGATACAATTGCTCCCATTGCACGTGTCTTACGTGGCAATACGATATAATTGTGCTTCATATTATACTCCCATTGTTGTGTTCTAGGCTTTGGTTCTTCAGTGTAGTTTTTAGTGCTACCCATAGCTTTGAACATATCTGGTGCATAAAATGAGATTGACGCCTGAAAGTCGCCAGCAGCTGGTACAGCACCGTAAGATTTTTTTACACGTGTAGCTGCTGTGAAATATGGATTTTCAATAAACCAATACACTTTGAATCCAAATAGACGCGCATTCAGAAGACCTCCATTGTCGTCGCTAAATTGCTTGATATCTACTTTTTTATCCATAGCATCCGTTAATAGGTCATTGTAATGATCGCTACACAATACCAATACACGGCCACCTAAAGGAATCTTTTGGTCATCGTATTGCTTTTTGTGCGTGATAAGGTCCTTTAACGTAAGCATTTTACGACCTGTACCATCATCATCTCCAGTGGTTAATAATACTGGTGTGGTTGCTGTATTTCCAGCAGGAGCAAGTGCGTGAGCCGCCTTACCGTGCTTTTTGGCCATAATAGCTTTGGTGTGCTTTTCTTGCACCTTACGAATCTTATCGTAAGCGATATACTGTATCTCATCGTCCGTTACAGCTGTAACTTCGGTTTGATACTTATCTAAAGTAATCGCAATATCACCGTCCGTTTGGCTAGCCACCGGAATAGGATAGGTAGTGTTATTAATCAACACTTCAGGGTCCGCACCTATATCTACTAAGTGAATGACCTCGTTTTCGCCACGTGTGGCGCTTACAAAACGAGACTCATCCGGTATCTCGTTTAAAAATGTAGCTTCTTCAGTTGCTCTAAATTGCTCAACAGCTACGTCAGTCCAAATTTCTTGATTTAATCCTGCCATGATTTTTAACTATTCGTTTTTTGATTATTCGCCTGGTTCAGAACCAAACTTAGATTTATATAATACGTTGTAAGCTTCAGCATTTTCTTCTGCCAATACTTCTAGCGCTCTAGGATCTTCTTTTTGGTACTTATCCCAATTCCATCCATCTTTAACTTCAGCAACAGCACTATCAGCACCTTTGCCTGTTACAAAATCAGTGATAGACTTACGGCCTTTAACTCCCTCAAGAGCCACTTCTAAGGCTGCAATACCACTATTTTTGCCAATGTTTTCGTAAGCTTCAATCTTTTTAGCATCCATTTTACCTTTAAAAGGTTCTAACAATGCGGTGATCTTTGCCTCAGACTCTGTTCTCCTTTCGGTTTCCAACTGTTCTTTTTCGGTAGTGACCGTATCAAGCTTAGCTTGTACGCTACCAACTTTACTGCTTACATGAGCCTTTACAGCTTCAATTACAGCAGTATCTGAAGACTCAGCTGTAACGCTGCCAAGTCCCAATGCCTCAATGAGTTCTTTTTTCATTTTATCGTTATTTAGTTTTTGATTTTCGGTAAGATTGTCTTCGACCAACAAAGCAGAAAAACGACCATAAACATCCTGTTCGGCCAAGGCTTTAGTGTCGTCAATTTTTACATCAATTACAGGGTCTATGATAGCATTTACCAGACCTAATTTTAAAGCATTTGCTGCATTAAAGTAGTTGTCGCCAACAAACCACTTTTCAACTTCCTTTTTAGGTTTGCCAGTCATAGCAACAAAATCGTCCACAGCATTGGCTTGCATATCAGCTAAGAGTTGCGCCGATTTTTTATGATCGTCTGAAGTTCCGCGTACAGTTCCCTGTGGAGCGTGGATCATTACAAAACCATTTCTAACAATCTCAACATAGTTAGCAGCTGGTAACATATAAGCGCCCATACTAAATGCGGTACCGTCAATCTTTAAATTGATTTTTAAATCAGAAAGACGTAAACGTGAAATAATATAGTTACCGGCAAAAACATCACCGCCTTTTGTGTGGAGATGTAAGTCTATTTCACTGTACCTAGATTCTAATTGAGCGAAGTAATACTCAAAATAAGTATCATCGCCAGAGAACAGGCGTCCGTGTAAAAATATTTTATTGTCTTTAACCTTAATGTTCATTAATGGATAAGTGCTTTTTTGTAATGATTGAAGCCCAAAAATGGGTTATTAAAACCAACAAAAAAAGATTGTCCGCAACCCTTGCTTACTTGCTTGAAACCCTTGCACTACTTTGGTTTATGGGTACATTGGTTTGCTTACTTTCGTAAGCAAACTCTCTAACAAGAGATGCATATTTATATGAAGTTTAAAATGGTCTTTGTGATCCTGATCGGGATGGTCAGTTTCATGGGATTCGGTAAAAACACTACAGCCGACCCAGCCGAAAATTCAGAAAAAGTTATAATCAGTCCGGTGACTGACGTAACATTAAATGTAGTAGCTATTGAAAGCTTGCCTAAAGTACAAAAATTTGATGTAGAACCACAAAACTATCCCTATGGCTTGATATATGGCCAAGAGATTTATTTTGTACTTGTAGAGGCGCCAGCACCACCAGAACCCGATTATGGTTTTAGGATGTGGCCAAGCACAATGGTTAAAAAGACCAGCTTAAAGCATAGGAAACCAAAGATTGGTATCCACACCAACCGAGCTAGGGATAAAATTAATTATAACTCTTAAAAAGGGTTAATCAATAAATAAAATAAAGCCCATTAGAGACATAATGGGCTTTTTGTAAATGCAAGTGTGCGTTGTTGGTTACGCCCTGGTTACATAGCACCAGATTACGCAGGTTCGATTCCTGTCCTTGCTCCAAATTAATTTTATGGCAATAACGAATCAAAAGAAGAGAACGCTTGCGGAACGTATGTACATCGATGATGGCCATACGGGAAAATACATAGCTGAGTTTCTGGGGGTTTCCGAACAAACAGTTACGCGCTGGAAAAAGGGGCGAAAAGGAGAGGACGATTGGGATACCAGACGTGCTGAAGTTTTAGCTGCACCTCACAAAATTAAAGAGTTGCTATTAAAACAGCTCAAACTCGTTTCTGAAGGAGAGAAAGCCACTATTGATGCCGATGCCTTAGCCAAGATCAGTAAGGTTATGGAAGCCGTTAGCGCCAAAACTAGCGTTCAAGTGGTGCTCAGTGTCTTTAAAGAGTTTGACAACTTTATGGCAGAGCAAGATCCTGAGACGGCCATAACGTTTCTAAAATGGCACAAAAAATTTATTCTACATAAAGCATCAATGGAGTAATGGTAGATAAGAAGTGGGAGAAATATCTAAAGGATTACGAACTGCATTGTAGGCGCATTGAAAAAGCGACGACAATAAAGCTAGGAGAAAGTCCAAAGGATAAGAACGCCAGGATTAAAAAACTGGAATCGGATTATGTGGATTGGTTTGAGAATTACATGAACATGTATGCCAAATCCAAGTGCGCTCCGTTTCACAAAAGATTAGCTAACATTCTAATCAAAAATCCAACGGCAAGTGTCCTTGCAGAAATATACAGATCGGGTGCAAAGTCCGTCCATATTAATTTGGGGATTCCGCTGTATTTGTACTTAGTTAAGAGAGAGTTGTTTTTCATGCTCTTGGTCGGCCAGACCGATACCAAGGCTAAACGGTTACTGTCCGATATACAGGCGCAGCTCCAGTACAATCAGCGGTTAATCTCTGATTATGGCAATAGGTTTAAACGTGGCAATTGGGCTGATGGTGATTTTAGTACCATTGATGGAGTAAAGTTCACATCCCTTGGTTTTGGAATGTCACCTCGTGGGATCAGGGAACTATCCGAAAGACCAGATTATGTGGTTGTAGATGACATCGATACCAAACAGCGTGTTAAGAACGACTTATTGAGCCGTGAAGCTGTAGAATGGGTTTGGGAGGACTTACAAGGCACATTTGATGAAGGTTCAAAATTTAGGCGTTTTGTTGTTGCTAATAACAATTTTCATAAAAACACGGTGATCAATAAACTCAAGACAGAGTTTAAAAAAATCATTAAGGAAGACAAGGCGCTAGGCGAAAAGGTAGAACATTTTATTGTAACCATTACAGCCGTAAAAGACCTGGTCACTTTTGAACCAACATGGCGAGCAAAAACGAGTGCTGCATACTGGAAAAAGAAATACCGAAAGACACCTTACAGGTCTTTCATGCGCGAGTACATGCATACGCACATTGTAGATGGAACGCTATTTAAACACGAGCAAATTCGTTATACCAAAGCTTTAAAACTAAGTCAATATGATGCGCTTGTCGTTTATGGTGATTTATCTTATAAGGATGCAGGGGATTACAAAGCCATGATGTTAGTTGGTAAAACTAAACGAGACTATCACATTTTAGCGGTCCACAATAGACAGACCTCAAGGTCTAACGTAGCAATATGGCTGTACAATCTTTATGAGGATAAGAATTTACGTAAGTATAATATGCGGTTTTGGATCGAGGGCTTATTTGCCCAGGACGAATTTGTAAACGATTTTGATACCGAAGGAGACACCAGAGGTTATCATATTCCGGTAACGGCTGACAAACGGCCAAAAACCGATAAGCATGATCGTGTGGAATCCATGACAGGATACTACGAGCGCAATAACATCTTTATTGATGAAAAAATAAAGGACGATCCTGATGTTGTAGAGTATGTAGAACATTTACTGGCATTTGAAAAAGGCAGCAAGGTACCAGATGACGCTCCCGATTGCCAGCATGGAGCTATCTCTAAATTAAATGCAGCATACCATGTCAATAGATTTGAAACACGCCTAAAACCAAGAAAAGAAGTTATTGCTAATAAAAAGAACAGATACTAATGGCAAGATTTTTAAACAATACCGATTACAGCGTTTTGATTCGTAATGAAATCAAAGAGATATTGATTGAGGCTGGTGAAGATGCTAACGAAGATGAAGCCAAAATGTTACGAGCAGAGGATATGGCCATAGCGCAGGTTAGGAGTTACCTCAATTCAAGATATAACGTCTCCTTATCATTTATAAGTTATAATGATGAATACGAAAACGCTGAAGATACCAGAAATGCACATCTCGTAATGGTTGTACTTGACTGTACTTTATATCATTTGTACACATCCATTGCGCCAGAGTTGATACCAGAATTTAGAGCTAACCGTTATCAAGATGCACTGGAGTGGCTTAAAGAAGTAATGAAGGGAGATGTCAGCGCTGAATTACCAAAGCTAACTAACGATAATGGAGAAGAAAAAAGTTTAATAAAAATAAGCTCTGAACGTCCTAATGAGGATAACAGATGGTAAAATATATTAATAAACCGTTTAACACGTGTTTAACTCAAATTTTAAGCGAATAATGGCTAAAAAGAACTACAATATACTAGGTTTTGATTTTTCGTTCGGCAGAACGTCTAAAAATGATTTTACAAGTAAAGATAGAAATCAAGGTAGATTGATTCAACTCGATAAGGATATTATCGACAAAATCGCCAATGCTTACAAAGATCGTAGCCGTAAAGATATACAGAAATGGAGAAATGCTATAAAGCTTTATGAGCACCCTGAAAAACCACGCGCCAATTATTATCAAGATCTTATTGATGATTTAATGACGGATGGCCATTTGATCTCTCAATTGAATCTTCGCAAATATTCTATTCTCAATACTGAGTTTAGCATTATCGATAAAACATCGAACAAACAAAACGAGGAGGCTTCAGAGTTTTTTAACCAGAAATGGTTTTATGATTTTTTGGCTCACGCTATCGATGCTAGCTACAGAGGTCACACCTTACTGGAATTTAAAGCATTTTATCCTGGTAATATAGATATCGGTCTTGTGCCAAGGCGTAACGTAGTGCCACAGTTAAAACAGGTCATTCCAGACTTAACAAAACTAGAGGTCATTGATTATGATAGTCCGGATTTTGAAAATTGGTTATTAGAAATCGGTGAACCGGACGATATGGGATTGTTAAACAACTTGGTACCAAATTTAATTTGGAAACGTAACGTTGCTCAAAGTTGGGCGGAGTTCTGTGAAAAGTTTGGAATGCCAATTGTAACGGCCACAACCAACAGTTACAATGACAAGGACCTTGATAAAATTGAATACATGCTGCAGCAACTTGGCGAAGCTTCAACTGGAGTATTTCCAACAGGGACTACAGTTGACTTAAAAGAAGCTAGTCGAAGTGATGCGTTTCAAACTTATAGTAAGTTCATAGAGTTTAACCGTGAAGAGATCAGTGTTGCGATTGTTGGTGGTACCATGATTACAAACGACGGTTCTAGCCGTAGCCAAAGTGAAGTACATGAGCGCAACCTCGATGGTAAAATTGCAACATCCCAAAAAAGAGACTTAACCTTTTTGGTCAATGATCAACTCTTACCTTTACTTAAAGCGCAAGGCTACACTTTTATTAAAGACAACGATAAATTTACATTTAAGTTATCGCACAACCTTGACCTCGATAAATATTGGACCATCGTCAACGGAGTTATGCAAGGTCATGAAGTGGATCAAGATTGGCTCAGTGAAACCTTTCACATACCAATCACAGGAAAAAAAAAGTCCAATTCAGACCAACAGCTCTAGCCAATTATAATATCCCTATGTATCCAGAGGCACATTGTTGCGATGGTTTTACAGCACTAGGAAAAGGGTTTAACAATCGTTTAGCAGCTATTCAACAGCAATTAACTGAAGCTATATGGAACAATAAAGAGACCTTGTCCATTAGAGCAAAGCTGCTACTTGAGGAGGGAATGGAGTTTATAGACGGGTTATTTACCGGCTGGAGTAATCGCCGATTAGATGTCGCATACAACGCTCCAGATCATTTAGCCTTGAGTATGATGGAATTTAACCTCATTGAGTTTGCCGCTTCAAAAACTGAAGCACGGCTAGCAGCCATGAACGACCTTATCATTAACAAAGATAAATTAGAGATTAGATCGTTTGCGGATTTTAAGCGTGAAGCCGAAAAGGTAACACTCAACTTTAATAAGACCTGGTTAGAAACGGAGTACAATCTTGCCATTGCTGTTGGGCAATCTTCAGCTAACTATTTTAGGTTTATGGACCAAAAGGATTCAGTTACATCTTATGTACAGTACCAAACCATTGGAGACAGCAAAGTACGTGAAGAACATCAGTTATTGGATGGACGCGTGTTCAACCTTAACGATAAATCAGTACAGGCACTATTCCCTCCAAACGGTTATAATTGCCGTTGCGAAATGTTACAGTACGTGGATGATCCTGGTAACAATTTAATCAGCGGTAAACAAGGCTCTGATATTTTGGGCGATGGTTTTAAGGAATCAAACTTCAACACCAATTTTGCTGCTTCTAAAAAAGTGTTTAGCGGAAAGCAATTTTACACCAATGATGGCGAGATTCTCAACAACATAAATAAACTGGATTACGAAAGTTTTGGACAGGAGAAATATGCCGATTTTAAAACTGGATTGTCCAGGATAAATCTAGATACATCCATAACTCCGAAAAACGTATCAGAACTCTTTAAACCTGACGGTAAGATTGGCAAAAAGAATTTTATGGGCTTTGAAGATTACCTGAAGCGAAAAATAATACTGAAGGAGACTTTATTTAAAAAACATACTTCAGCCAAGTATGTAACAGAAACGGAAAAAAGACATCAACTCTTTGCCAAGGTAAAGGATGGTTTAATTAAACCAGATGAAGTATGGATGCATACCCATAACCAATCTAAACAGAGCTTTCAATTACGATACATTAAATATTATAATGATGAAGCTTTGATTGTTGAAGCGGATATTGCAGGAACTGGATTGGAAATAATGACATGGTACGGCTTAAAAACCGATGAAAAAACAATAAGAAAAGGCTTATTGATAAAAAAGCGAAAAGCTTAAAGTAATCTCTCTGAATGAATATTACAGCTGGTGTGTCGCTTACAGTGACCAAGCTCATTAAAAGATTACCAAAAGCCTAGAGTACAAATTTACGTAAAATGAGTGCAAAATCAAAATTACAGCTCATACTGGAGCTAAAAAACAAATTGTTCAACAACAAGTTAACAGCCACTAAACGCAAGTTTAAGGCTACAACTAAAGGTATGGAGAACAATGTGAGCCGACTTAAAATGAAAACGGTAAGAGGTTTTAAAGCAATGACCTCTGAAGTACCGCTTTTTGGTAGAGCGTTGTCACTTCTGGGCAATCCCTATACATTGATTGCAGCCGGACTCGTCGCCACCATAGGACTGTTTGGAACTGCAGCCCTAAGAACCAAGGAGTTTAACCATGAGTTTCTTCAGGTCAAACAGCTTAATCTCGACAAGAACATTAAACAACTCGACGCTTACAAGGGTTTAATTAGAGATAGCGCGTTTGAAACCGGTAAAAATCTCAACGAAAGCACTAAGGCCTATTATGATATTCAGTCGGCATTAGGGTTTTATGGCAAAAAAGCCGACACTGTATTTAAGCAGGTTGCAAAGTTCAGCACGGCAACAGGAGCAGAACTAAATGATTCAATAAACGCCACCAGTAAAGCTATTAAAGCTTTTGGGTTAGGTGCAAAAGATACTAAAATGTTACTTGAGAGTAATGCTAAAACCGTACAGGTAGGTATTACCACATTTAAGGAGTTGGCTAAGGTGCAAACCGATTATGCAGGTGCCGCAGCTGGAGCAGGACAAAAAGTAGATACGGCCAATAAACTCTTTGCCGCATTTACCTCCATAGCCAAGAGCGGAACCGAAGCAGCCACAATGACAAAAACCGCATTGATGGGATTAACACAAAGTTCTACCATAAAGGGCTTTAAATCCATTGGTGTGGAGATGTACGATATTAATGGCAAAATGCGCGATGTTGACGGTATTTTAAGAGAGGTTTCCGGCAAGTTTAAAACCATGTCACCAAAAGCTATTGACGAAATCATTAATAAAATTGGTGGTACTGAAGGTCTGCGTGCCTTGCTTACAAAAGTAAAGACTGGAGCTGATGACATGTTTAAGACCTTTGATGCCTTTGATGCCTCACAGTTTGATTTAGACAAGGCACTTAAAAATGCCATGGGAGATGTTACCGTTTTGGGTGGTATTGTAAAAAACAGGTTCAATACCGTTATGGCCAGATTAGGTGAAAAGATTCTACCTACCGTTGCCAGAGCTTTAGAAGGTATGAACAAATTTATTACTTGGGTCTATAACAACTTTGGATTGCTAGAAGATATTATTGAGTCCGTTGGTATTGGCTTATTGGCTGGCGTGGCATATTTAGGCTATTTTAAAATAGCCGCCATTGCCTCTACAATTTCATCCATTGGATTATCTGGTGCTATTGGTTTGGTAAACCTTGGATTGCATGCCATGAAAGCTGCTATACTTAGCATACCAATTGTGGGTTGGATTATTGCAGCGGTTACGGCATTAGTATTATTATATAAAAAATGGGACTTCTTTAGAGCTTCAGTTGACGCATTGGGTGCAGTATTCAAAAGTTTCTTTGTCAATCTATGGGATGGTTTTAAATCTGTTATAAGTGGAATAATTGATGGTTTCAAAGCTATATTTAAGATAGCAGGAGGGCTTAAAAATCTTGATTTTAGTCAAATGAAAGAAGGTGCGGCAGATTTTATGACCGCACAATCTAAAACTACAGCAGCTGTTATAAAAATGAGTGGTGTAAACCATATAAAACAAGCCACTGCTAAAGGTTTAAATGCTTACAGCAAGGTAATGCATAAATCCTGTCTCTTATACACATCTCCGAGCCCACGAGACAAGAGGCA
>OJHO01000239.1_pt1 | contig 25409 bp, 20 predicted proteins | sample 1595311 | NCBI WGS metagenome assembly OJHO01 (sample SAMN05416879, study PRJEB24817) | seawater metagenome | isolation source: Sea water | place: Canada:Atlantic | collected 2013-11 | reverse complement strand
TTCCTGCAACAGAAGTATCCGACTACACCGGTTTCCCAGAAATGATGGATGGCCGCGTTAAAACACTTCACCCAAAGATTCACGGTGGCGTATTGGGTCGTCGTGGTCTTGATGACGATGTTATGTCTGAGCACGGTATCAACCCGATCGACCTAGTAATTGTTAACCTATACCCATTTGCGGCAGCAGTAGCCAAACCTGGCTGTACACTTCCTGATGCAATTGAAAATATCGATATCGGCGGCCCAACAATGGTTCGTTCTGCCGCTAAGAACAACGCACACGTTGGTATCGTAGTAAAAAGTAGTGATTACGACAGCATTTTAGCTGAAATCGCTGAGCATAAAGGTCTAACCACTAAGACGCGTTTTGATCTTGCCCTTAAAGCGTTTGAGCATACTTCTCAGTACGACGGCATGATTGCTAATTACCTAGGTACGATTAACCTAGAAGCGGAAACCTTGAGCACTGAAGATCGCGTTGCTTTCCCACGCACTTTCAATAGCCAATTCACCAAAGCGCAAGACATGCGTTATGGCGAAAACCCGCATCAAAAAGCCGCGTTCTACATCGACGAAGATGCGACTGAAGCGTCTGTTGCTACGGCTAAGCAGTTGCAAGGTAAAGAGCTTTCGTTCAACAACGTTGCCGATACTGACGCAGCGCTTGAATGTGTTAAATCCTTCGTTAAGCCCGCTTGTGTCATCGTTAAGCACGCTAACCCATGTGGTGTTGCGGTTTCTCTGGATGGTATCGGCGAAGCGTACGAGCTTGCTTACGCAACCGATACTGAATCGGCTTTTGGTGGCATCATCGCGTTTAACCGCGAATTAGATGGCCCAACGGCTCAGAAAATTGTTGATCGTCAATTCGTTGAAGTGATCATTGCACCTAAAGTAAGCGCAGAAGCAATTGCGATTGTTGCCGCTAAAAAGAACGTTCGTCTATTGGAATGTGGCGAATGGGATACTGAAAACCGCGTACAAGATTTTGATTTCAAACGTGTTAACGGTGGCTTATTAGTTCAAGACCGCGATCAAGGTATGATTACTAAGGCCGATCTTAAAGTTGTAACTAAGCGCCAGCCTACTGAAGCTGAGTTAGATGATATGATCTTCGCTTGGAAAGTGGCCAAGTATGTTAAATCTAATGCGATCATCTACGCCAAAGGCCGTCAGACTATCGGTGTTGGCGCAGGCCAAATGAGCCGAATTAACTCTGCTCGTATCGCGGGTATCAAAGCGGAGCATGCGGGTCTTGAAGTTGCTGGTTCTGTTATGGCATCGGATGCATTCTTCCCATTCCGTGATGGTTTGGACAACGCAGCAGCGAATGGCATTAAGGCGGTTATCCAGCCTGGTGGTTCAATGCGTGATGAAGAAGTGATTGCCGCCGCTGATGAAGCTGGCATTGCAATGGTGTTTACATCAATGCGCCATTTCCGTCATTGATTCTTTAGAATTAATAGACGCTATTTAACGTAAAAATCAAAGCCTGATACTTCATTTGAATATCAGGCTTTTCAGGTTTAAAGTTTTTGTTTTTCTCAAGTTAACTTGATAGTCGAAGTGCGAATGACTTCGGACGAATAAGGAATTTATTGTGAAAGTATTAGTAATTGGTTCAGGCGGCCGTGAGCACGCATTAGGCTGGAAAGCCGTTCAAGCAGACAACGTTGAAAAAGTATTCATCGCGCCAGGCAATGCAGGTTCTGCGGCGGAAGCCGGTCTTGAAAACGTAGCAATCGACGTTTTAGATTTTGAAGGTCTTGCCAAGTTTGTTGAAGACAATGGCATTGAGCTAACCATCGTTGGCCCAGAAGCACCGCTTGTTGAAGGTGTTGTTGATTTCTTCGCCGCTCGAGGTCTAAAAGCTTTTGGCCCCTCTAAAGGCGCTGCTCAATTAGAAGGTTCTAAAGCGTTCACAAAAGATTTCTTAGCCCGTCATCAGATTCCTACTGGGTTCTACGAGAACTTTACTGAAGTTGAGCCTGCGTTGGCTTACATCAATAAAATCGGCGCTCCAATTGTGATTAAGGCCGATGGTCTTGCAGCAGGTAAAGGCGTAATCGTTGCTGAAACCATTGCACAAGCAGAAGAAGCGGTTACTGACATGCTGTCTGGCAACGCGTTTGGCGAAGCCGGTTGTCGCGTAGTGATTGAAGAATTCTTAGCCGGCGAAGAAGCCAGCTTCATCGTAATGGTTGATGGTAAGAACGTATTGCCAATGGCAACCAGCCAAGACCACAAACGTGTTGGTGATGGCGATACCGGCCCAAATACCGGCGGTATGGGTGCTTACTCTCCAGCCCCTGTTGTTACCCCTGAAATTCATGATCGCATCATGAACGAAGTGATTATGCCAACGGTTGAAGGCATGGCCAAAGAAGGCAACGATTACACAGGTTTCTTATACGCGGGTCTTATGATTGATGCTGACGGAACGCCAAAGGTTATTGAATATAACTGTCGTTTTGGTGATCCTGAAACTCAGCCTATCATGATGCGCATGCAATCAGATTTGGTTGATTTGTGCCTTGCCGCAATGGACGGTAAGCTAGATCAGAAAGAAACTCGGTGGGATCCACGCCCAGCAGTCGGAATTGTTTTAGCCGCTGGCGGTTACCCTGCCTCTTACGGTAAAGGCGATGTGATTTCTTTACCTGAAGATGAAGGTACTGATAGCAAAATTTTCCATGCAGGCACGGCAAATAATGCCGAAGGTGATATTGTCACTGCCGGTGGTCGTGTACTATGTGCCACAGCTTTGGGCAATTCTGTAACAGATGCTCAGCAGCACGCTTATGTATTAGCGAAAAAAGTAAGCTGGAATGGCATGTTTATGCGTAACGATATTGCTTACCGTGCAATCGCTCGCGAGCAAGGCGAATAAAAGCCTTAGTGCCGTGCAAATTAATATAATGTAATCAGTGATGGAACGTTCACAAATGAGTATTAAAAGATTTCTTTTACTAAGTTTGTTTTGGATGTTCTCCACTTTTCCCGCATTAGTTTTGAGCACAAGCAGTCAGGCAGCACCCGCTATTATGCTGCCTGATTCTTCTTTTGATTTACAGATCACATCCTATCTCGCTACTTTTGAAGATAAAACACAGCGCTTAACCATTGATGATATTTTAACCCGCAGCGCTCAATATAAATTTAATTCACACCATGATGACAATCTACGTTTTGGCTTAACAAGCTCGTATTATTGGTTACGCTTCAGTATTACTAACCCGCATCCAGACGATCAGAGTTTAGTACTAAGCATTAGTGATAACCGCTTAGAAAACATTGAATTTTATGAATACAAAGCAGGTCAGCTATACCATCAAAGCTCTGGTGCACTTACCAAGCACAAAGCTCAAGGCAGTCAGCGCCAAGCTTACCCCTTCCTGATTAAAATAGAGGCTAAAAAGAATCAAACGTACTTTATAAAACTTCATTCAGAAAGTGCGATTAACTCAATTGTACGTCTTCAATCTAATGATCAGTTTTTACAAAGTCAGCAATTTGATTTCTCTATTCTAGGCATGGCTCTTGGTTGGGTAACCGCAACCGCTGCATTCTTTATTTTTATTTGGCACTTCTATCGCTTCCAGATTGCTTTAATTTCGGCACTTTATTGCATCAGTATTTTTATCTTCATTCCTTCTTGGCAAGGACAGTGGGCAATCTGGTTTCCACAAAGCCAGGGCTGGAAAAATGAAATAACGATGCTCAGTATTATGGCCTCATCGATGTTGCAAATATTGCTGGCGATAAAATTGAACTGGTCGCCTGACAATAGCCGCAATATAAAGCGCTGCCTAAAAACTCTCTTAGCATTCAATGCCACTGCAACCCTGATCTATTTCTTTACGCCATCAGGCGCTATGTCGCTATTAACGCTAACAACTGTCATCGTTTCTAATATTGGCCTCATATTTATTCTGTTATTTGCTAAAAGCGAACATGAGCGCGCACAATTCTTTTTATTAATTGGCCATACAGTGACAGCCTTTGGCATATTGCTGAGCATTCTTACAACTCACAACTATTTAGCCTTTGACCTTATTCATGCCTGGGCAGCCATTCTTTTGCCTCTCACCATGATCAGCTGTACGGTATTTGTGAATTTAAGCGTCATTGAACGCTATCGCGAAAAGCGCGAGCAGCAGGTCAATAGTAGCGATATTATTTTACCCGAATTGCTGGCCAAGCTAGGCCATGAATTCCGCACACCGATTAACGGTGTTATGGGTATGAGTGAGTTATTATCCGATACGCATCTGACACATACTCAGCGCGATTACTTAGAAACCATCAGCCTTGCAGGCCGTGATTTACTTCACTTGGTGAGTGAGATGTCTGATTTTGCCAAACTTCAAAGTGGCCGCATCAATCTTGACCACCGCGCCTTTGATTTAACCAACTGCCTGACTCAGTGTATGAATCGCTATCAGCAGGAAGCAAATCGAAAGCAAATTGAGCTGGTACTCGACATTGCTGACGATATCTCTCCACGCTTATTAGGCGATAAATACCGCCTACAAACCATTGTTACCAACTTGATCGCTCAATCATTACGCCATACTGAAAGTGGTGAGCTAGAGCTCAAAGTATTTAGAGTCGGCTCTCATAAGCACAGCGGCATTTTCTTTCAGGTGCAGCTTTCAGGCAGCCTAATTGAACACGACGAGCTGCGTCGTTTATTCCGCACCATGGCGGGGCCTCAAGAACAGTTCACTAATATTAATCTTGACCAAGGCTTAGGCCTGATCATTGTGAAGCGCTTAGTAAGCTTAATGGATGGCTCTATTGAAGTTGAAACCCTAACGCACCATGGCTGTTCTATTACGCTATTTTTGCCGATTGAAGAAGAGTTAACTGAACGTATAGAAGAAGACGCCGACCTGCTTACTGGCCAACGCATTTTAATTGTGGATGATAATAGTACCTTCCGTGGCGTAATCGAGAAGCAAGTTAAGCGCTGGGGTATGCGAGCAGACAGTACCTATAGTGGCAAAGAAGCGCTGGCTTTAATGCGTAATAAATCGAATATCTCTGAGCCTTACGACTATATTGTAATTGATCACGACATGCCGATAATGAATGGCATTCAGTTAACCGAACGTCTAATGGCTGATAGTGATATTGAACCAAAGCCTATGCGCATCATGCTAACGGGCTTAGGCATCGGCAGTGCTAACCAAGAAGCTAAAGAAGCTGGTATTCAAAAAGTCATTAATAAACCGGTTAGCGGCCGCCACTTAAAAGAAGTATTATTAGACTTTCATAAGCTGACTAATCCGATGCCTATGAAATAATACGCTAGGCCTGTTTTCATCAGACCTTTCGCGTAACATAATATAATCTTAAATTTATTCAGCAATGCGCTCATTTAAACAATAGGTTGATTTCTCATGCGTCACTTATCACCATTCGACAAGTTTATTCATAATGCTGACCTTGCGCTACGCACTCTTATTCCAGGCGCGGCCAATAAGCAGCGCCCCTCTCCGGCATCTATCGACTCAACACATTACGAGATGGATGATCAAGAGCGTAAACACGCCGCGGGCTTAATGCGCATTAATCATACGGGTGAAGTATGCGCTCAGGCCCTATACCAAGGCCAAGCGCTGACTGCTAAGCTTCCGGAAGTTCGTGAAGCGATGGATGAAGCCGCCGCCGAAGAAATTGACCACCTTGTTTGGTGTGAAGATCGCATCACTCAGCTAGGCAGCCATACCAGTGTCTTAAATCCTGCGTTTTATGGCTTATCATTTGGTATTGGCGCACTGGCCGGTGCGGTTAGCGATAAAGTGAGCTTAGGTTTTGTAGCAGAGACCGAGCGCCAAGTGTGTAAACATCTAACAGAACACATGACTTCGCTACCAAAACAAGATGAGAAGAGTAAGAAGATTCTTCTACAGATGCTAGACGACGAAGCAAAACACGCAACGGCAGCCATTGATGCTGGCGGGCATAAGTTTCCTTTGCCAGTGCGTGCTGTAATGACTGGTTTGAGCAAGGTCATGACGAAGAGTGTTTATAAGCTTTAAGCGCTCACTCGAAAGTCTAAATAGCACGCATAAAAAAGCCCAAACCGAATAAAAGATTTGGGCTTTCATCTTGAAAACGCTTAGCTCAATAGAACTATAAACTAAGTACTTTCTCACCGCGTGAAATACCAGATACTCCAGTACGTACGGTTTCTAATACACAGCTTGGGCCAATGGCTTCAATGAATGCCGCTAGCTTGTCAGAGGTGCCTGTTAGCTGAACCGTATAAACACTGCTGCTAATATCAACAACCTGACCACGGAACACATCCGCAGTACGTTTGATTTCAGCGCGCTGAGCGCCAACAGCTTTCACTTTAATCAACATCAGTTCACGCTCAATGTGCGGACCTTCTGTTAGATTAACCAACTTAACCACTTCAATAAGACGGTTTAGCTGCTTGGTAATCTGCTCAACCTTGCTCTCATTACCAATCGTTGTCATGGTAAGGCGAGACAAGGTTTCGTCTTCAGTAGGCGCAACCGTTAAGGTTTCAATGTTATATCCGCGCTGAGCAAACAAGCCAACAACACGAGACAAAGCACCCGGTTCGTTTTCCAACAGAATGGAAATAATGTGACGTTGTGACTGACTCATTATGTACGCTCCGTTTTGTTCAACCACATATCGCGCATAGAGCCTAGTGGCACCTGCATTGGATATACGTGTTCTTTTTCATCAACTTTAACGTCTAGGAAAACCAAACGATCGTTGTACTTATTGAAGGTATCTTCTAATGCCTGTGGCAACTCATCGCGATTAGTAACGCGAATACCAACGTGACCATAAGCTTCAACCAACTTAACGAAATCAGGTAGTGATTCCATGTAAGAGCTTGAGTGACGGCCTTCATAGTTCATGTCTTGCCACTGGCGAACCATGCCTAGAGAACCGTTATTCAAACATAAAATCTTCACTGGAATACCGTACTGCAAGCAGGTCGATAGTTCCTGAATGTTCATCTGAATTGAACCCTCACCCGTTACACAAACAACCTTGTCTTCTGGGAAGTTCATTTTGATGCCCATTGCCGCTGGGAAACCAAAGCCCATGGTGCCTAAGCCACCTGAGTTGATCCACTTATTTGGGTCATCAAATTTGTAGTACTGCGCCGCAAACATCTGATGCTGACCAACGTCGGAAGTCACATAGGCTTTGCCTTCTGTTGCTTCATACATCGCTTCAATAACTTCTTGAGGCTTCATTAGTCCATCTTCGTTTTTGTCATAGCGCATACCATGACGAGGACGCCAATCGTTTATACGCTTCCACCAGCTAGCCAGTGCTTCAGCATCAATGGTTTCATCACTGCTTCTAATCAAGGCCAACATATCATCTAAAACAGATCCTACTGGACCAACAATCGGCACGTCAGCGGTAATGGTTTTAGAGATAGATGATGGATCAATATCAATGTGAATAATTTTAGCGTCTGGGCAGAACTTGCCTGTTGCATTGGTTACGCGATCATCAAAACGAGCGCCAATAGCAATAATCAAATCCGCGTGGTGCATGGTAACGTTTGCTTCATACGTACCGTGCATTCCCAACATACCCAAGAAACGCTCATCAGTTCCTGGGAAAGCACCCAAGCCCATTAGCGTATTGGTTACAGGGAAACCTAGCTCATCAACCAACTCACGGAGTTTATCTGAACTTTTATCCAGAACAACACCACCACCAGAATAGATAATTGGGCGCTTGGCTTCAAAAATCATATCCACAGCTTTCTTAATCTGGCCCGAGTGGCCACGCTGTGGTGGAGAGTAAGAACGAATCTTCACTTTCTTCGGATAGTTATATTCGAAGCGCTCGTTCGGCATGGTCATGTCTTTTGGCAGGTCGATAACAACCGGACCAGGACGACCTGTTTCAGCAATATGGAATGCCTTAGCAATGATCTCTGGAATATCAACAGGATCGGTTACACGGAAACTGTGCTTAACGATTGGACGGGCAATACCCAGCATGTCAGTCTCTTGGAACGCATCATCACCAATTAGGTGCGAAGGAACCTGGCCGCAAATAACAACCATAGGAATAGAGTCAGTCTGAGCCGTCGCAATACCGGTTACGGTATTCGTTGCGCCAGGACCCGATGTCACCATGACCACACCTGCTTTACCCGTAGCACGAGCAAAACCGTCAGCCATGTGAGCAGCTGCTTGCTCGTGACGGACGAGTACATGTTTCACGTGGCTTTGCTTATAAACCGCATCATATACGTGTAACAAGGAGCCACCTGGGTAGCCATAAATATACTCAACACCAGAATCGTGCAAAGCACGAACTAGCATGTCACCGCCGGAAAGTAATTCCACCGAACTATCCTCTATATTATCGATAATCGAATGTATCATTAGACTTTATTTGGCGTAGCCATCATTCGTTGATGTCACGCTTGTCGCTAAGACGATAAAACTCTAATGTATAATTTTTAAACAGAACGTCGCAGCTAACAGCACACCTAAAATTAACACTACTGTGCTTATCTTTGATTAACAACAGAGCATCATAGCCACGAGTTTAAAGACTGGATGATCGATTCTTGGTCAATCACCGTATGATTCTCGTCTTGGTCTTAAAACAAGAATCAGAGGTGAACACAGGGGATAACCTATTCACGCTCTTAACTATCTTTTCTCACAACACGTCGGTGATCGGCCCGAAATCTAGCATGACGAAAAGTCGCGTAATTCTGCCATTTTACCAGCGTTTGTCAATACAATAGTGTGATAATCCCTTGACAAAATAAGCAGGATAACTGAATGTGAATTGAACGAGTTTTGAATCAAGAGATTTTTTATGTCTTCGCGCTTTTCCAGCACCGCTATATTCTTAGGCCTAATGGCTAGCATTATGATGTCACCAAGCCAGGCTGCAAAAATTTATCACTGGGTCGATGAAAATGGCCGATCGCATTACAGTGAAAATCTACCGCATAACACAGAGGCCAAAGCTCTCTCGATTAAAGCAACAGGAAAGGGCTCTGCAGGCAGTGCGAGCACCACCAAAACAGATACTAAAGCGCAAAAGCCGACGACAACAGAAAATACCGAGAAAACCCTAGTCGTTGAATACAGCCCTGAAGAACAAGCTAAATACTGCCAGCAATCCCGAGATTTATTGGCGAATATGAACGGCAGTACTCAGCGCCGATTCAAGCAGGAAGACGGTTCTTACCGAAAACTGGAACAGTCCGAAATAGCGGACTACCAATCTCAAGCGAATGAAGGCATTAAGAACTACTGTAAATAACGTTTGAATTTTTTGATCGCGCTTATTTAGAATTTAACGAGATATCACGATCCCGCCAGCCAAATAAGGCTGGCCTGACGACCCGTCACCGCTTGGCGTCGATAACTAAAAAATCGATGATCATTGTGTTGATCTAACGTCGAAAACGTACAAAGCGCTTCATCCCCATAGACACCTGCAATACCTAAATGTTCTAACTGCAATCTCGCCAGACGATATAGATTGGCCTGTAAGCGGTCGCCCTGACCCGCCATAAAGCATTGCTCATCTGCCCAGCTCTGACCCTCATCAAAATGCTCAAAAGCCAGCCTAACATCTGGACCAACCTCGAATGCAGCTTGCGATATCGCAGGGCCAAGCCAAGCAATGACTTGGTTCGTTTTAATGCCATTGCTTACAAACGTTGTCAGCGTATTAGCCAATATACCTTGTGCGAGACCTCGCCATCCGGCATGGGCTGCCGCCACCTGCCGACCTTGAAGATCACAAAATAAAACAGGTAAGCAATCCGCCGTCATAACCGCACAGCCTAAAGCGGGTGTTTGAGTAAAAGTGGCATCGGCCTTTATGGAGTTTTCAACGAGGTGCGCATCAGGGCAATCAGTACCATGGACCTGCTGCAGCCAACGAATTTCTTGACAGCCATGTGCATAATCGAGCAGTTGCTGGCGATTATGGGTGACACAATTTGGGTGATCATTCACATGTTCACCCAAATTCAAAGAATGATAAGGGGAAAGACTATGTCCTACACCCGCAGCGGATACCTCACGTTCAGTCGCCAATGCTTTTACATTATCAGGGGCTGGCCATTGAGGTATTATCATGCGCTGCTCTTTTGATTAAATTTAACTAGGTAGCCTAGTTAAATTAGTCGTCTAGTTATTAGACACTTAGTTATTAGTCATCTAGTTCGCTATAGGTTTCGTTTTGCTCATCGCTTAACGATTGCAATAGTTTCTCAAAATCTTCTGGCAATTCAACATCCCACGTCATGTATTCATCGGTCGTTGGATGCCACAAACTTAATTCACGTGCATGTAAGGCCTGACGCTGAAACGTTTGCAGTTCTTGGCGAAGATTCAAAGAGATGCCTTTTGGTAAACGAAAACGACCAAAGTAGGTCTGGTCTCCAACCAATGGATAACCAATGTGCGACATATGTACGCGAATTTGGTGAGTACGCCCCGTTTCCAACTTACAACGGATATGCGTATGCGCATTAAATTTATTTAATACGCGGTAATGAGTAATCGCTTCTTTACCCATGCCTTCAGGTGCAACCGACATTTTGGTACGCTGGGTTGGGTGACGAGCAATCGGCGCTTCAACCACGCCACCACCGGTCATAACCCCCATCGTAATCGCTTCATACTCACGCCCCATTGAGCGATCCTGTAGCTGATTAACGAGTTGAGTTTGAGCCTGCAAAGTTTTTGCAACCACCATCAAGCCTGTCGTATCTTTATCTAAACGGTGAACGATGCCCGCACGAGGTACATTTTCAATACCAGGGTAACGGTAAAGCAACGCGTTCAATAACGTTCCGCTGTAGTTACCCGCTGCGGGATGAACAACTAGGCCTGCCGGTTTATTGATCACTAAAATGTCATCGTCTTCATAAACAACATTTAATGGAATATCTTCTGCTTCCCAATCGCCTTCGGCTTCTAGAACGACATCAAGTTCTAGATTTTCACCGCCGATCATTTTATCGCGGCCACGGCGTGTGGCACCGTCTACGGTCAACTTCCCGTCGACAATCCACTGTTGTAAACGCGAGCGGGAGAAATCTGGAAACAGTTCCGCCGCGATCTTATCTAGGCGCTTATTACCAAGATGAATGGGGACTAAAACACTGGCTTGTATAGAATTTGACATGAATGAGCTTTAAATGATCTTTAGTGAAGATTAAGACTATGATTTAATGACGTTTATTAAACAGCGCCATATTTGACCACCTAGTATACAGTTAAACGGAATATTCCTCCATGAGAAGCTTTACCCAATCGTTTTTGATTTTATCTTGTTTGATATTGGCTGCCTGCTCTAGCACTGACAAACGCCCAGAAGACCTAAGCGAGCGTGAGTTTTATGAACAAGCCCGTGAAGCAATGGAAGATAATAACTTTTTAATCGCCAGTGAGCGTTTACAGCAGTTAGAGTCGCGTTATCCATTCGGTGATTATGCCGAGCAAGCACAGCTTGAACTGATTTATACCCAACACATGATGTCGGATATGGAAGGTGCACTCGCCTCGGCGGAGCGTTTTATCCGCCTACACCCTCTGCATAAACAGGTGGATTATGCCTATTACATGCGGGGTCTATCGGTTTACGAACTAGGCTTTAATTTTGTCGAGCGTTATACGCCATCAGAACAAGCACGCCGTGACCCAACGCCCTTCCGCGATGCCTTCAATTATTTTGATGAGTTATTGCGTCGCTATCCTGATAGCCAATATAACGAAGATGCCCAAAAACGCATGATCTTTTTGCGCGACCGTTTAGCGCAATACGAAGTCGGTGTTGGTCGCTTTTATTTGAAGCGCCATGCTTATCTAGCCGCTGCTCAGCGCGGTGAGCGCGTTATGTTGGGATATCAAGGTACGAGCGCAGTAGCGGATGCTTTAGCATTACAGATAGAAGCCTATCGCTTGTTAGGGCAAGATTTAGAAGCTCAGCAAGCGCTGGCGTTATTGAATAAGAATTACCCAGAGCATGAGCAACTAACAGAAGAAGGGAAGTTTATTGATAGCGGACTAACCAAAGAAGATCGTCGTACACTGATTGGCGTGATGAGCTTTGGATTAATTGAATAATTTACAAACCGGGTTCGCTGCAAATCACGAACCCGATTTCATTACCTAGCCTAACCCATCCTTAGCATTACCTACCATCACTGACACAGCTTAGCTGCCCGCCTTCCAACCATTAGTAATCGGATAACGACGGTCGCGACCAAACCCTCTTGATGTGATCCGAACACCAATCGGTGACTGTCGACGCTTATATTCAGAAAAGTCGACTAAGCGAACAACCTGAGTCACATCTTCGCGCGCAAATCCCTTCGCAATAATGCCTTCTACACTAATGTCTTCTTCAACGTAATATTCTAAAATCTGATCCAGAATGTCGTAAGGTGGCAAACTGTCTTCATCAACCTGATCCGGTGCTAACTCCGCTGAAGGTGGACGAGTAATCACTCGATCCGGAATAATTTCTGCTTCGCCCTGTTCGGCCGCTAAGGCATTACGATAGCGAGAAAGCTGAAATACGATGGTTTTATACACATCTTTTAATGCGCTATAGCCACCCACCATGTCGCCATAAAGCGTGGCATAACCCACGGCCATTTCACTTTTATTACCCGTGGTCATGACCATATAGCCTTTCTTATTCGAAATGGCCATTAACATTACACCACGGCATCGAGCCTGTAGGTTTTCTTCTGTAGTATCACGTGCTAAACCGGCAAACTCATCTTCCAAAGCCAGCATGAAGGCATCGTACATAGGCTCAATCGGCAAGACTTTGTAACTAACACCCAAGGCATCCGCTTCTAGTTTGGCATCTTCCATGCTCATCGATGATGTATATTTGAACGGCATCATCACCGCTTCAACTCGATCTTTACCAATTGCATCCACCGCAATCGCTAAGGTCAGCGCCGAATCAATTCCGCCCGACAAGCCTAAAACAATGCCTTTAAAACCATTTTTTTCAATATAGTCACGCACTCCCAATACCAGCGTATCGTAAATACTGGCTAGCGCTTCCTTGGGTAACGGAACTGCTGAGCCCGCCGAGACTTTAGATGGTACACAGGTTAGTCGCTGGTCTGGTGGCAAGCGATCAAAGTCCACCAGCGCCAGGCCACTTTCATGCTCAGGCAGACTAGTAACTAATTGCCCTTCACGATCGGTCACAAAAGAAGCGCCATCAAAAACAAGCTCATCTTGCCCACCCACCTGATTCACATAAACAATGGGGAGCTCATGATTTTTTGCATGATTGGCGAGTAATTTATGACGCTGCTGCAACTTCCCTGCATGAAACGGCGAGGCATTAACATTAATAATTAGCTCTGCCCCAGCGGCCTTTGATTCTGTAATAGGATGCTCATGCCAAATATCTTCACATACGGTTAAGCCGACTTTATGACCTAGCCAGTCAAAGACACAGACATTTTTGCCAGCGGTAAAATAACGCTGCTCATCAAACACTTGATAGTTAGGTAAGCAGCGCTTAGCGTATTGAGCTATTTGCTTACCATTACTCCACACCCCAGCCATATTGAAGAGCTGACCGTCTTGCTGCCATGGATAGCCCACTACAATCGCGACATTTGTACTTAAATTTGCGACCTGCTGCACGGCACTTTCAATACGATGCTGTAGACTTGGTCGTAATAATAAATCTTCTGGTGGATAACCAATGAGTGCAAGCTCGGAGAAAACCACCATTAAGGCGCTCTCTTTAGAGGCATTAGCTTTATGCTGAGTCTTATCATGCTGAGACTTTTCATGCTGAGTCTTGGCATCAGCGACAGCTTCAGCAATAAGCTGTAGATTGCCGTCAATATCACCCACTTTAAAGTTAACTTGGGCGAGGGCGATTGAGAATTGTTGCATAGCGATTATCTTTGACCACGGGATATTTGCCGCGTATTGTCGAAAAATTGTGAACAGGTTGCAAACGGATATTTCAAAATGTGGTTAAAACCAGCGGACGTTCTTGTCCAAGGGCAGAGATTATTACGCTATTACAGCTTTTATACCCTGCTATTATCGCTCATGCTCATTGTGCTAGACAGCCTAGATACAGGCAACTCGATTGTCGCGCATAATGACCCTCGTAGCTTCTTATTTGCCAATACGACGTACGTATTTTGGTCGGCAATCATGCTGGGGTTTTCTGGGTCTCGTCTCAGTACCCATCCTCAATATGCGATCACCTATTTCTTTGGTGACATAACACTACTTATTATTATGATGCAGGCCAGTGGCGGCTTAGGCAGCGGATTCAGCAACCTTATTCTGATCCCAATCTTCATTTCCAACTTATTGGTTACTCGTTCTTTAGGCTATTCTGTCGCTGCCTGGACCACTATAGGTGTGATCTATACTCAGCACTTTCTGCCTGGACAGTTTCACGAAAAAGAAGTATTCACCTCAGGGCTATATGGTTTCTTTTGCTTCACGCTGGCATTTTTAACCCAAACTCTTTCGGGCAAACTCAACAGTACGTTAGACCTCGCCTATCGACAGGCTGAAAACATCTCACGCTTACGAAAAATTAATAAAAATGTTTTACTCGCGCTGCCAGATGCCATTATTGCCTGCGATAAAGAGCATAAAATTCTATTAAGCAACGAAACTGCTAAGAGCTGGTTTAATTGTAAAGATGGAAAAACTCTTCCTGCAGAGTTGCTTAAAACCAGCGAACACCATAATGAAACCAGCATTCATTTTAATCACCTTGATCACCTGTATATTTTAAATAAGTCTGCCTTACTCAACTCTACGCAAGGGGACTATGTTTTAGTCATCGAAGATAGTGCCCATATTGCTGCGGAAGCTCAGCAAATTAAACTGGCTTCATTAGGCCGATTAACGGCCAGTATTGCACACGAAATCCGCAATCCTTTAAGCGCACTTCGCCACGCAGCTCAACTTTTAGCTGAAGCACCGGATCTATCAAAAGGCGATATAAAGCTTACTCAGATTATTGAACAGCACTGCATGCGCATCAACCGAACCGTTGAAGACATTCTACAAATTAGTCGCCGTAACCATGCCAGTGTTGAGGTGATTAAATTAAAACCTTGGCTAGAGCACTTTAAAGATTCATTTCAGCAAGCACATGATGAAGCTTTTTCATTAGACATATCTTGCAGCCCTGACTTTTTAATCAAATTCGATCCTGATCAATTACAGCAGGTATTGCACAACATATGCGGCAATGGTCTACGCTATGCTTTACTTAAAAACCCAGACAGCGCGCAGATTAAATTAACCGCAAAACAAGAATCTGATAGTTCCGTTCGCCTCTATTTGATGGATAATGGCCCAGGTATTAGTGAAGACAACCAAAAGAACTTATTTGAACCCTTCTTCACCACCGAACATACCGGTACAGGTTTAGGCCTATACCTATGCCGAGAAATTTGCGAAGCCAACAAAGCCAGTATCAAACACATTGCCAGCGACCACTTAGATGTGGATGACTTAGGTACATGTTTCAGCCTTACTTTTGCTAAAGTGACACAGGAATTAGCGTAATGTACAAAGCATTAATTATTGATGACGAACCCGATATCCGTGCCCTAATACAAATAACATTAGAGCGTATGGATATCGAATGCTCTTGTGCCGCTGATTTTAGTCAAGCAATTAAACTACTAGAACAGCAAGAGTTTCATTTCTGTTTAACCGACATGAAATTGCCAGACGGTAATGGCATGGACTTAATCGCATTAGCGCAGAAAAAATACAAAAGAATGCCCATCGCCATGATTACCGCATTCGGAAATATGGAAACAGCCGTTGAAGCGTTAAAAGCAGGTGCCTTTGACTTCATCGCCAAACCCATCGATCTTGCTCGCTTGCGTGAAGTCGTTACTGCAGCACTTAAGCTCACCGAAGTACCGCTCGCCACCGATGCTAATAAAGCCAGCATTGTGCGCTTAATTGGTGATTCAAAGGCTATGGTAAGCCTAAACAACCAAATAGAAAAAGTCTCACGCACTCAAGCCCCCATTTTTATTCACGGCCAATCAGGAACCGGAAAAGAATTGGTCGCACAACTGATTCATTCTTTAGGAGCTCGACGCGACAAACCTTTCATCGCCGTTAACTGCGGCGCTATCCCTAAAGATTTAATGGAAAGTGAATTTTTTGGCCACATGAAAGGGAGCTTCACCGGTGCCACCTCCGACAAGCTAGGCTTCTTCCGCGCAGCCGATGGCGGCACGCTATTTTTAGACGAAGTCAGTGAATTACCCATTGATATGCAAGCCAAGTTATTGCGCGTCATTCAAGAGCAATCGGTGCGCCCCGTCGGCCATGAACAAGAGCGGCCGATTGATGTTCGTATCTTAAGCGCCAGCCATAGAGACTTACATCAGCGCGTCGAAGAAGAACTCTTTCGCCAGGATTTGTACTTCCGCCTAAACGTAATCACCATAAAAACTCCACCACTGACCCAGCGACCTGAAGACATTCCGATGCTAGCCGATCACTTTATCGCCAAGTACGCAAAAGAGTGGCAAATGCCAGCCGTACAACTGGCGCCAAAGACCTTAGCCGCACTCTGCGAATACTCATTTCCTGGAAACGTACGAGAACTGGAAAACATCCTGCAACGTGCATTCACCATGTCTGAGAATGACGTAATTAGCATCGAAGACCTTAATTTGCCGAACCACCAAAGCCAACCTGCGAGGGCGGTAGAAAGCTCTACCAATATGGCTGATGGCAATTTAGAAGCCTATATCGAGAATATTGAACGCCTAGCCATCAATGAAGCATTAGAAGCAACACGATGGAATAAAACCGCAGCAGCCGAGAAACTAGGTATTAGCTTTCGAGCATTGCGCTATCGCTGCAAGAAGTTGAATATTGAATAGGCCGATATATTAATTCGAAAAGAACACTGACAAATAGTAACAACAAAATCGCACTACTCTTTAGTAGTTTATCATCTCGGCCACTAAGCTCTTCAGGCTACCAATCTACTTAACGGTAATTTCTCTAAACTTACCGTTAAGTATTAATTCTCTCTCAGAAAAATTTATTGTTTTATTAGGCCGATAGGCTGATTCTTCCCCATTATTGCTGCGCCATTCAAAAACACTGCTGTAATCGACTAGTCACTAATTCAAATACGAATTACAAGCTGGAAGACTTACCAAGGATGGCTAAATGAACGAGAATAAACATTATAAAAAATGCGATCGTAAAAAGAACCTAGGGTTTACGTTAATAGAACTCATAACGGTCACCGCGATTACCTCTGTGCTCGCAAGCGTCGCGAGCAGCGGTATAACATCAACAAAATACTGGTTAGAACCGAAACGATTATTTAGTGCTATTCAAGCAACCAGAACCCTGTCTATCACACATAATGGGCACGCTGTTTTATGCCCAAGTGAGGATGAAATTATATGTTTAAAAGACTGGCAGTTACCTTTGATGATATTTATCGACATCAATAACAATAAACGACGTGATATTAATGAAAAGATTCTTCAAACAATAACACCCTATGCCAACTTAGAGCGCACGATTGAATACCCCCGTACTCAAATTAGATTCAATAGCCAAGGGAATATAAATGGTTACACAGGCACCTTAAAGTATTGCTCGAAATACGTATCCAAAGGCATTGTATTATCAAGGGTTGGTCGCATTCGCTACTTATTGAACTCAAATCCCCGTAACCCCATAATTTGTAATAATTAGACAATAAACGTTCATTTTTCATTTAGTCTCAACTAATACACCGTTTATCCAACAAGACTGCTAAACAGTTATTATTTAGTTAATAATATGAAGATGAAAAAATTTAATGGTTTTACCCTCGTCGAATTAATGATTGTCATGGCCATTGTTGGGATTATTGCTGTTATTGCAGTACCCGGCATGCGCTCAATGCTATCAAACAACAAAAACAATTCTATTAGTAATCAATTACTAATAGATATTATGTATACACGCAGCATTGCCATTACGAACAAACGTAATGCTCAAATGATTCCTCTTGATCCAACACGAGGCACTGGTAATTTAACCGATGGGAATGCTAGCCCTGGTGTTAATTGGGCGAGAGGCTGGCGCATCGTTGATACAGCTAACCCATTAGATACTCTTCGTCGCCAAGAAAGTTTTGGGTCTCCTGACTTACTAATTGCTATTGACCCACAGATCCGATCTGTAGATCCGGTAAATGTATTAGACTCTGCCACCCCCATAGAATTTAATCCATCTGGTTTTTCTTTTCGTCAAGGCACATTACAAGTTGCAGTATTAGGCTGTGCTGGAGACAGTGCACGACAACTGCAAATTAATCCAATAGGACAAGTTATCCGTACCGATATCCTGTGCCCAGCGGGGTTTGCTGCACAATGAACCCACTAAACACTCCATCAAGTAAATCATCCGCAGGGCTTACCTTAATTGAAGTCCTTGTTACTATGTTAATTACCAGCATTGGATTAATGGGACTCTTTTCCTTACAAATGCAAGCCATGAAAGTAACGCAAGATACGGGAAATTACAGCCAATCAACTTGGATTTTTAATGACTTAAGTAGTCGTATTAAAGCAAACCGATCTTCTTCCTCAAGCTATGCAATTGGCCTTGTTAACTGTGCAGCAGCTCCTTCACCAGTATGCAGTAATTACTTTAATGGCACTAACACAATTACATCAGCAATTTGTACAGGCCCGCAGTTAGCAGCTTGGGATTTGTATGAAGTAGCCTGTGGAGCCCCTCGTACTTCGAATACAATTAAAGGAAATCCAATAGACAGCCTACCCGGTACTCCCGGTACTGTATCAGGCTCTAGGTTAAGGGTTGATTGCGTGGTTGCTGGTTGCAGTGATGGCGATCAGTTATTACTCACATTAACTTGGAGAGCCAGAATAGATGTCACCGAGATTGATGGCAGAGTACGCCAAGCAAATGACAATCTAATTACCCAAACAAGACCGGTGAATCCATGAAAACATATCACTACGAACAAGGATTTACACTTGTTGAGCTAATGATTACCTTAGTCCTGTCATTGGTTATCACCTACGGAATTGCTCAAGTATTGATCAGCTCAAATCAGAGTTCATCCAGCTCAGATGGTTTATCGGAAGCCCAAGAAACAGCACGTTTCGTCATGTCGTCTCTAGGTAGTCAAATACGCGCATCTGGAGCCAATTCTATTACTGACAACTCCATAAAAACACAAGCGGTTATGGGCTGCGATATCCCAGCGCTGAATGCTATTAATGCCTGCTCAGCTGACAACAGCATTGGCGCTACAGAAGCTAACATCACAATTGCACCCGCAAACGTAGGAAACAGAGACCTGGTTGCAATGAGTGGCGATCGGCTTGCATTGGCGTGGGTCCCCCCTACCGCCCTCAATTACCCCGCTTTACCAGGCGAGCCTATAATACCCGTGTTTCCAGCAATCACGACAGATTGCACTGGTGTTACCCTTGCAGGCTTTGCGCCCAATACAACCATTATCAATGTCTTTTGGGTAAGTATTGACCCGCAGACGATTACAGCTGATCCTCTGACCAGTAGAAATTCACTATTTTGTCAGGGATATTTATTTAATACCACGACCCAAACCGTCATAGGGCTACCTGGTAGGCCTCAGGTCATTGCTAATGGAGTAGAGGCCCTTCAGGTTTTATACGGTGAAGCTACCGACCCCCTACCCCTTAATGGCTCACGCAATGTTTCAAGATACGTTAACGCAAACGAAGTTGCAGACTGGACAGATGTTTATGCCGTTAAAGTGGCAATAATGACTCGCTCTATTAGTGATGTAACCAATAGCACGAGCAACAAACAATACATCATGCTTGATGCAGGTCTTTATAGTTTTACTGATACAGTTAATCGCCAAGTATTCAGCTCCACTTTTGCCTTCTCTAATTTTCGGGACGATGAATAATGAATTACAAATCGAGGAATAAGCAATCTGGGGCCGTATTAGCAATTAGCCTCGTTTTACTTTCTGCCATAACCTTGCTTGCGGCCATGAACATGCAGCGAGCTGGGCTACAAACACGTGTCACTACGAATATTTTGCACAAAGAACAAAAATCTGATGGTGCACTGAACGAACAAGAGTTCTTGTTTTTTGAAATTCAAAATGCAGGGCTTGGAGACCCCATCATTAATGATCCCATTAGAAACTTCGATATGATTAATGGTGAGCGTGAATACTCTCCCGTCGTATTACCGCCTACGACCAACACAAGACTTAATTACATACAGGTCAATAGTCGCATGATAATAAAGGGGTCAGAGCCAAATACTAGTGCATTAGCACAAGGAGAAGATGCCGGTAATCAGCTTATTTATCGTTATGAATTATGGACTACTGCAAGTATTGGTGGCCAAACAGTAGGTCGCTCCTCAACAGAATATCAAGTAACAGGCATGAGTTTACCTGGTCTGAATAACACTAAACACTCATTATTTGCAACGCCCTAAATAACAAGGAAAATCTAATGAAATACATACTATCGCTATTCCTGCTAATACTAGCAATATCAAGCCAAGCAGAAATTGTGTCGTCCGACCTAATAGGTAAAGCGGCAGATATTCACCTTACCAGTAACTACCAAGAAAGCACTGGTACCGGAAACATAGAAGTAAAGCTATGTTCAAGCTGTATCCTTCATAAATTAACAATCACACCACAAACCAAAGTTATAAATGGCAGTACCGCTATCGACCGTAGCCAGTTAAAAATGTACATGAATTCAAACCGTCAAGACCCTATGCGTTTACAGTTTCATAAGCACACAAAGCAGATATTTTATATTAATCTTCAATTCACTGAGGAGTACCCACAATGAAACAATCTATTACTCGTTGCGGTAATATTGCCACAACAGCAGTACTTACATTATGGTGCTGCCTAGCCCAAGCTGATGATATTGAAGTATATGTAAGCGAAGCTTCTGGCGGAAGCCCTGCAGCATTAATCGTAATGGACACCTCAGGCAGCATGCGTAACGAGGTAGTCGTCAATTTACCAGAGTATGAACCTGGCACTGACTATAAAGAGACGTATAAAACAAAACCTGATGGCAGTAATATTGATTATTATTTTGACTCTGCTCTTTATTATTTTGATGACGAGTATACTCCCAGTTCAAAAATTGATGGGAATGATCTTGGACGCTTATTAAAACGCCCTTTCCCACCTGCTGCATTAGTTTGCAGTCAAGCAATCGAAAAAATAAAAACTTTTGGTAGTTACACTCAGAAATTTAAACGCTGGGATGCCGATGAAAAAAGATGGTATCCAAGAAATGGATGGTGGTGGGAAGAACAGATACCTGAAGGAGATGCTTCTGACCAAGGAGCACTCATTGAGTGTTTAGCAGATGAAGGGATTCACTCTGATGGCATTATGGCGGGTAAATACGTTGATACAAGAAATAGGTCTAAATATGTAAGTAACAGACCAAGAGGCTATTCAAAACAATGGAAAGAACATTTTAACTTTATATACCACGGTAACTTTCTTAATTATAAAATTTATACCCATTACCATTTTGTAAATAGTAGACAAACAAGAATGGAAGTCACCGTTGATGCTGCCAAGCACATGATCAATACTACGGAAGGTATCCGTTTAGGTTTGAGTAGCTTTAATACCCACCAAGGAGGAAATATTGACAATATCGTTGATGACATTAGTAATAATCGCACCTCACTTATTTCAAAACTGGATACCTATGGGCCTAGTAACTGGACACCCTTAACAGAGAACTATTATGAAGCAGCACTGTATTTACGTGGAGATCCCAGAAAATTCGGCTCTAGTAGTGTAACAGCATCACTCTCAGGCAATACCTACAAATCCCCCATTATCAGCAGCTGTCAAAGTGTTAGCAATATCATCCTCTTTACTGATGGCGATCCTAGGTATGATAAAGACGCAAATGTAAATATTGAAAATTTACTAAAGAGTGCCAATATTGATTTCAGAACAGAGCCTGGAATAACAGATGAAGATAGGACAGTACTCACCAATGATTGTAGCAACGATGATTTGGAATTAGCTACTGGTGATGGCACAGGTCCAGGCAATGGCACGTGTGGAGAAGAGCTAGCTTATTATTTAGCAAACGTTGATCAATCGGACCTACCAGGTAAGCAAACAATCAATACTCACACGATAGGTGGCTTTCTTGATGCGACAACAACTCAAGGTGCTAAAGTCTTAACGTATATGGAAAATATCGCCAAATATGGCAAAGGAAGCTATTCAGCAGCTGATAGTAAAGAAGGAATTATTGAATCCTTTCAAAACGCAATACTAGTCACGATAGACGATCCAGTAACTTTTGTAGCGCCAGCAGTTGCAGCAAACTCGTACAACAGCCTAGAACATCTGGACCAACTTTATTATTCGATGTTTGTCCCCTCGGCAGATAATAACTGGCAAGGCAATCTAAAAAGCTATCGTTTATCTCCCGATGGTATCGTCTTAGACGCCAATGGTGATACGGCCATTGATAATACAGGATTGTTTAAAGATGCTTCTCGTAGCTACTGGACAAAGGAAGGAACTTCCGATGGTGACAACGTTCTAGAAGGGGGAGCCGCTGCCAACTTAACGAAAGAATATAATATTTTTACACACTTAACTAATACCAAAGGAGCGTTAAGTACAAAAATATCTACCAGCACCGTAACCAAAGAAAGACTAGGGGTTTCTAGTGCAGAGCACCAAGCATTAGTCGATTGGATAAATAGAAAGAAAGGGGTAGACGGTACTCGCAGCCAAATGGAAGACCCGCTGCATAGTCGCCCAGTTGTTGTCAATTATGGCTATAAAAAAGATCTTACCAGTGAAACAGTAACCTCTAAGGGTGTTGTATTCGTAGGCACTAACAGTGGCTACTTGCATGCTTTCAAAGCTGACAAACACTCTTTTAAAGAATATTTTTCGTTCATCCCAAAAGAACTATTAGCCAATCCCAACCTTTATCGCACTGCCGATAAAAACCAAGGGAAAGTTTATGGTGTTGATGGCTCCATTAACTATTGGCATAAAGATGAAAATCAAAATTTACAAGTTGATGAGGGAGAAAAAGTCTATCTATTCTTCGGTTTACGCCGAGGTGGCCGCCATTATTACGCATTAGACATCAGTAAGCCTGACGCCCCTATATTCCAGTGGAAAATTAGTGGTGGAGAAGGTGGGGATTTTGACAATATGGGACAAAGCTGGTCTCCCATGACCTTAGCAAAAGTTCGCTGGGCGGGTAAGACAAAGGTTGTTCTATTATTTGGCGGCGGCTACGATGCGGATGAAGATAACCGAACAAGCCGAGCGCCTAATAGCATGGGTAACTCAATATATATGATTGATCCTGAGACTGGAGATTTATTATGGAGTGCAAGTAAGGCTGGTGCGACAACGAACTTGCCCAATATGACAAATTCCATCACAAGTGAAATTAAAACTATTGATTTTGATGGTGATCAAATTACCGATTATTTCTTTGTTAGTGACATCGGTGGGCGTATTTGGCGCTTTGATATTAACCCTGAAACATCCAATAAAAATGATTTTATTGCTGGGGCTGGGGTGCTGTTTGATGCAAATAAAAACAACCCCCACTATCAGCGCTTCTATGATGCACCCAGTGTTTCGTATTTTGCAGATGATACTGGAGATAAATACCTAACAATATCAATCGGCTCTGGATACCGAGCCCATCCACTGCAAGCAGATAGCCAAGATAGCTTTTATATCATTAAAGACCCTCATATTATTATAGCGCCAACGACCTATGAAACTCTGGAGCGCGCTGATTTGAATAACATTCCGACTGTCACGGGAGGGATCACAAAGGGTTTGAAGTATGATCTGGCCACAGGAGAAAAAGTTCTCGCTACGCCTCTCACAGCTGGTGGAAACATGTATTTCACAACGTTTTCCCCGAAATCCACAGCTAGCCTAAATACCTGCAGTGCAGATATTGGCTCCTCAAAGGCTTATAACATCGACTTTAAAGGTGATGACGATCCCTATAATAATGGTGGTCCTAGTGGTCCTAGTGGTCCTAGTGGTCCTGGTGGTCCTGGTGGTCCTGGTGGTTCTGGCCCAACGATTAAAGAAATAAAATTACCTAGTACAGGTATTCCAAGCGGCGTGAGCGAAATTAAAACTACGAAAGAAGGGCAAAAGGCTTTCTGCGAGTTGAATAGCAGCCATGCAAGCTGCCAACCTAAAGATTGCGAGGCAACAGATACTTGTCCAGATGAACGGGATTGCGAAGGTACGACCTCTGTGATTATTAGTGGCACAAATTCATTAGGTACAGGTGCTGGAAACTGTAATTTAATCAAGAAAGACTATTGGCACTCGCTATAATCGTAATAATTTTCTTCCCGAATAACGATATTAAGATATCGATATTCGGGTGAAATCAACAGGAGGCTGGAATGAAAGAACGTGGATTTACCCTGATAGAGCTCATGATAGTGATTGCTATCATTGGCATACTCGTATCGGTTGTTATGCCGGGTTATCGACACTATATATTAGAGAGCCAACGTGAAGATACCAAGGCAAAGCTTCTTCAGGTGGTACAACTGCAAGAACGCTTCTACCTCAATACGACCACCTATACGACTAATTTAGGTGGTGCCTTTAATCTTAACACAGGCCTTGGCTTCACGATTGATGCATTAGGGCAATGGGTGATTAGCTATAACGGCACACCAACTTACGGCATAAGAATAGTCCCTTGTGCTGACGCAACGATTTATCCCGATACTCCAAATACAGACCAGTGCTTTATTGCGGCAGCCGTTCCTATTTCAGGGATTGCTGATGAAGATGCCTTTATGGGGTTGCTAGCAACGGATAGCCGTGGACGTCAAGTTTGGGATTTTAATAAAACAGTAATTCGCGACTGGGATGGAAATGACTTACCTGATGCCAGCTGCCCAGACTGCATTGCCAACCGTGTAGATTATTAATCTTATACAGTGGAGTGCATTCGCGCTCTACTTAGACATATCTAAACCTCAACCAACCTCAACTCTTTAGGCAAAGAGAACACAACATTCTCTTCCTGTCCTTGCAGCTCTTCCGGCACTTCACCGCCCCACTCTTTCAAGCGATCAACCACAGACTGCACAAGCACTTCAGGAGCAGATGCCCCAGCAGTGATACCAATGCTTTCAATACCGTCTAGCCATTCTTTTTGAATCTCTTCAGCGTTATCAATTAAGTACGCTTTTGCCCCCATGCGCTCGCCCAGTTCGCGCAACCGGTTGGAGTTAGAACTGTTCGGCGAACCCACCACCAATAACAACTCGGTGCCTGTCGCTA
>OJHO01000236.1_pt1 | contig 25462 bp, 16 predicted proteins | sample 1595311 | NCBI WGS metagenome assembly OJHO01 (sample SAMN05416879, study PRJEB24817) | seawater metagenome | isolation source: Sea water | place: Canada:Atlantic | collected 2013-11 | reverse complement strand
AATACGTCACATAGGTTCCAGAGTTTTTGTACGATGTTGTTGTTTGTCATGGTGTCTCAATAAAAATAGTGTAATTAAGATTAGATTAATACGGTTCTAATATGGTTCTATCTGATTACTGTTTTGGGTAAACAGGTTGACCAGTTTCGGGTGAACAAATAATTTTTCTTTGCCCACGGTTTGTTCTTCTAATACGCCTATTTCACACAGGCTTTTTAAATAGGTTGAGGCGGTTTGTCGCTTGCAGATGCCTCGGTCAACTAGGTTGTGTATTCGGCAATAGGGTTGTTCAAAAATTAGCTGGACGAGTTCATAGCTGTATATCTTGGGCAACTGCTGCTTAATATGCTCGCTGGTATTTTCGATCAGTAGTCTTACGGCTGCAATTTTTTCAGTTGTCCATATGGATGTTTCAGCCACGGCTTTAAGCATGTAAAGCAGCCACTCTTGCCAGTTTTGCTCTTTCGTCACGCTGTTTAGCAGGCGATAGTAGTCGGCTTTGTTTTCTAAGATGAATCGGCTTAGGTACAAGGTGGGCAGTGTCAGTAAGCCTTCGTGTATTAGGTACAACATATTCAGTACCCTGCCCGTACGACCATTACCATCGGTAAATGGGTGAATGGCTTCAAACTGATAATGGGCGACCGCCATTTTAATCAGTGGGTCTAGGTCGTCTTCTGCGTGTAAGAAACGCTCCCAGTTAGCCAATAGATCTCTTATTACCTCTTCGCCTACTGGAGGTGTGTAGATGATTTCTTTAGTTGCTTGGTTGGCGATGACGGTACCCGGGACTTTGCGGATATCCATTTGTGCATTTTTTATTTGCGAGCAAATACTCACCGCAGTATTGGTACACAGTGGGCGATCGTTAATGTTTAGAAAGCCTTGATAGAGTGCGGTTCGGTAGCGCAACGCCTCTTTTGTGGCCATATCAGCAGCGCCATCATCTTCGGCGAACTGAAATAGGCTATCACTAGTAGTGACGATGTTTTCAATCTCAGAACTGTCTTTGGCCTCTAATAAGGGCAGTAGGTTGATTAATAGCGCCTGATTCGGCAGCAACTCACCCGCTTGTTTCAGCTCGGCTAGCGCCGCACGGGCAGTTATACAGGCCTTTAATACGGGGGCCGTTTCTAGCTCTACCTGAGGAGGGAGCTGGGGCATTTCATTATAGGGTTGCTCTGGAGACCAGGGCTTCTGCTCAATCATGTTTAAATTATCTGATTATTTCGACATGAGGACAGTTTATGTCGATGGCATCGACATATCAATAGGACGTGTCGAAATAATGAAGGAAAATCGACATGTTGAGAAGATGTGTTTAAATATTGGGGATTTTTAAGCATAAAAAACCCGCATCAATTTGAGCGTGAGCATTCAGCACAGGTGCGAATGATCATAGGCTTGGCGGGTGTGTTATGACGAACTCTATCGTTTAGGCCTGTAATTATCAACTTAAACCGCATCCCATAAATGCTCTCTTAGCTCTTCAAGTACGTCATCCAGTTGATTGTTGAGTACTTTATTGAAGCGTGTGATTCCGCCCTTTTCTGCAAAGCGGTTGTTGATGAATTGGCTATCGACAACCACTTCGTGGACTAGCTGTTTGGCTAGGCGGTCTAGCCATTGTTTTTGCACCTTAGACCAGGCTTGCTGCTGATAGATGCCTTCCATTGCGTGATGTACTCGTTGCTCGAATGGGATCAGTGCTTCGCCCAAGGCAGCGCGCCGAATGTGGCCAATAATACTGGCGGCAATTTCTTGGTTGGTTTGGTTGCGCCAAGCAGTATTAAGTTTGGTTTCGCTATAACCTTGGCTATCGAGTAACAGGCGAATTTCTTTTAGCTGTTCACGGGTGAGTTCTTTGGGTTTTGAGCACACGACTTTCAGTGCCGCGTGGCTGTTCATTTGGTTTTTAACAAATGCGTCAAAGCTGTCTAAGAAATCTGCAGGTTTTTCAGCGACGCCGTAACCTTGGGTTATTTCTATGAGTTTATCTTCACCTTCATAAAATATAGGTCGATTGCTGCTGCCTATATAGGCCTTCACTTCTTCTAGCTGGTTTAATAAGTTGCTGTGCTGACTTAAAAATTGCTTGGCTTGTTGTGGGCCCATTTCGTGTAGATGTTTATGCAGTTTTTCTGGTTTTACACCCCAAAGTTCTTCAAGCTCGTCGAGTTTTACTTTTAAGTCTTGATGTTTTTCGGGCTCTGTTTCGACTTTATTACTGGCTTTACGCAATACCCGCATGACTTTTTGTGAAAGCTGGTCGAGTACGTCGTGGGCATGGCTGGTATCTTCTTGACTGCCTGGTGCATCAAAACTGGCGGGGTTTTGCAGTTCGTCGATGAGCTGTTCGGTAGTGATGCTTGGGTCTTTCACTAACGGCTTCATGGTATTCACGGCTTGCAGGGTTTCGTATAACCCAACGGCGTCGTGAATGTAGAAAGCGGTTTTGCCGATTTGATCGCAACGGCGGGTTGCACGGCCGATCATTTGCTCATACAAAATTCGCGATTTTACTCGGCGCAAAAATAGTAGATGACAAATTGGCGGTACGTCGATGCCTGTGGTTAAAAGATCAACAGTAATGGCAACGGATGGATAACGTTCGTTTTTATAACGCGAGATAGCATCTTTTACGCGTCGGTTTTGCCCGTGATGATTTGCACGGCATTGGTATTGTATTCTTCTTGCCAGAGTTCTTTGAATGCTATTTCTAGAGTGTTTTTAAACAGCTCTGCATGTTCTTGGTTTACACAGAAGACCATGGCCTTTTCGTCACCCGATGGATCAAACTCTTGGGCAAACGCTTCGGCAATGACGCGGTTAAAATCTGGGGTGATGACATTGCGGTTGAATGATTCAACTTCGAACAATACCTCATCTTCGAGCATGGCTAGATCAAGCTGTCCTGTTGCACGATCAATAACACTGACTTCTTCACCTTCGGCTATTTTGATGCCATTTTGGTTCAGCTGTGTTTCGTACGTTAGTGGCGGTTCGTGATCTATTAACCAATCATCGGCCACGGCTTCACGATAGCTGTAGGTGTATACGGGTAAGCCAAATATTTCGCTGGTATGTGCCGCAGGTGTTGCGGTTAAACCGACTTTGAAGGCATCAAAGTAATCTAATACGCGGCGGTAGCTGGATAGAAATTGATTACTATCGCGAACCTTCATTTCGCCTTCACCCATTTCTTGATCTAGGGCGTAACCACGGTGGGCTTCGTCGACGATGATGCAGTCGTATTCATCGATAGGAATAGGGTTATCGTTATCAAATACTCTTTTTACCATCGCCTGAACCGTAGCGACGTGTACTCGCGTTTCTGCTTCGGCGCGCATGTCGCCTAGGTCGGCAATATTATAGATTTGAGTCAGCGATTGGTTTTGTTCTAGCTTGGCTTCGGTGAATGAATCGAATGCTTGATCACCCAGTGCTGTGCGATCGACTAAAAACAGGATTCGGTTGAAGCGTTCAGCTTTTAAAAATCGATACATTAAACCAATGATGGTTCGAGTTTTACCTGTGCCCGTCGCCATAGCTAATAAGGCATGAGGCTGGTTATTTTCTAATGCATTTTCTACGGCGGTGATGGCTTTTTGCTGATACTCACGCAAGCCTAAATAACCAAAGCCTTCTTGTTTCAGCTTGGCTTCTGCCTCGCTTTTGCTGCGTGTGAGTTTGTCGAGTAAGCCGCTTGGACTATGAAAAGATGCGAGGGCTTTTGCGGTATTGCTTGGGTGGCGAACGTCGCGCATCCAGGTGCCGGATTTTTCTGCGTATTGTTTTACGAACGGGCGACCATTGCATGAATAAACAAAAGGAATTTGGTAATGCTGTTCTTCAGCACAAGCCCAAGCGATGGTTCTGCCTTCGCTTTCCCACGCAGGAATAAATTGTGTTTGTTGTTTAAAGCCTAACGAGTAACGCTGCGCTTGAGGAATTTTAGCGGATACGTCTTGGTTTTCCTTTTTAGCTTCAACGACCGCAATGGGAATTAAGCCTGCAAATAATATGTAATCGGCGCGACCTGCTTTGCCACCGACCTCTAAGGCTGACGTTGGCCATTCAGCAATGGCTTTATTAATGCCTTTCTCTGGGCGACAACCATTTTTATAAGTGAGCGCTTCTGTATCAGCTAACCAACCAGCGTCTTGTAATTGCTTATCGATTAATACGCGTGTTTCTGCTTCGCTAAGTTCTACTTTTGCCGAGGCTTTGCGGGTATTTTCTTTAATACCTTGTAGGCTTTCTTTTTCGCGTTTTAACCGTTCTGTTTCTTCAGTAAGCGCTTTGATCTTGGCATCGAATGCTGTTTTACTAGCATTTAATTCAGCTTCTTGCTGGTAGTATAATTCTTCAAAAACTTGGGCGTCTTTCTCACGCTGTTCCGCCAGTTGTTTTGCTTGCTGCGCTTCTTGTTTAATCAGTTTGATTAAATCATCGTTTTCATCAACGGATTGTGAGGATTCTTGTAATTGGGTCTTAAGCTGAGCGATTTCTGTTTGCAGTTGGCGCAAATTCGCACTGGGGTCTTCTGGATGTATAAAGGCACCTGGTTTAAAAGCATCCCCCTTCTTACCAAATGAACGGTGATACCAAATAGCCAGTTCTCGGCCAACTTTTAATCCATCCATCGCATCTTTGTAGCTAGTAACAAATTCATGATTCGCATGGTTACCAGAGGTGCGTAATAGATGGAACAGGTCTTGTACTGTGCGGTCTAGATCGAGTTTTGAGCGTAGTTTGTTGAGCAGGTCTAATTGGGTTTCACGCTCGGTACGCATTACGCCTACCTGAGTTGCTAGGTCTTGCGCTAAAGCCTCGCCAAATTGACGAAGCTTCATTAAACAAGCATTTGGATCAATGGAAAAAATACGCTCGGCATTATTAGCCAGCTGAAAGAAAACAGGGTCGTGCTCTTTTAAAAACTCAAAGTTGCTAGTCACTAGCTTCTTTACGGTAACGGTTGCCTTCGCCATTTAAGCGTATTCCTTGCTTGCCCAATTTCTTATACCACTTTATACCTTAATTCAGTCTTTTTGACTATATTAGTAATAAGAGAGAATGATTGAGAACAAAACTTAATTCCTTCCTGTCATTAATTTAATGAGCTTTTCTGCCATCCACTCCGATAAGCTAACGTCTATCTTACTAATACTACCTGAATGGCACCGTGGGCAAAGTTCTATACTACCTTCGATAATGCAGTCACTTGAAGGAGCCATCACTTTACGCCAACCGCAATCATCGCACTCGTATACCCAAGGTTGTGGTTTAACAGCCATGATTTTGTGCCTCCTGGCACCTGAAATACGTTGCACATGCAACATTACAGATTAAGGGAGGTAGGCGACGAGCTGTGTCGCAGTGGGGTTATTTAATTGCGGAGGGGGTTGTTTAAAAAGTATAAATTAGATAAAGCCGTTACAAAGAATCATCTACAGGGTCGAACTGAATTAAACTTTACTTCACTTAGTGTATTTAAAACTAAGTGAAGCTCAGCACTTTCTCAATAATTAATTGATATAAACTTACCCTATATTCTCAAATATATTTGCAAGATTGCTACGAATAGCATGAAGCCCCTCAAGGTTTTCTTGTGATTTTTTAATACTGTAGTCTTCCCTAAGATTTTGTATTTGGTCACGTATTTCATTAACTAGATCATTGTGACTAGCAACTTTATCCTCTTGGGCTACAGTTTTATCTAAACCATCGTCTTGTGCCACAACTTGCTCTGAATTATCTTCTTTAGAAACCTCGCGCTTACTTGAATCTTTATCAAGTGCTGTGGTAAACACTGCTGCTAGAGCCTTAGCAATAGCTCCAACGAACACTTCTCCGGAATTATTCTCAATTTTAGAATTCCCTATATTCTCGTTTATAGGATCTTCCATATACTCGTTAAGATTAAATGAATCCGCTGTCCCCTGCTCAAAAGCACCCACTTCAAGCAAATTAAGCTCTAGTGCTTTTACTAAAGCTGCCTTGCTCGTCCGTTGCTCAATGTCTTTCTTGATAGCTTCTTCGTAATTATCCAAGACGCCGAATAGTTTTTGTACAACTGATCCAAGTGCATTTCTAGGTTGGTCCCACTCAGCTAATACATCTTCTAAACTGCGCTCTCGAAAACTGATCTCGTTTCCACATTCACTACTATAAGCACAAACACCTTCGTAAGTAATGCCATTAAGTTCAAGCTCATCAACAACCTGATCCAGAACTTCATTCAAAGTATCAATAGGTCGAAGATCCGCTTTATTTAAAACAACATAAATAGGAATATCTAACTCAGATAACTCCCACAAATGATCAAGATCATCACCTGGGAGAGTACCATTGGAATCCAATCCAATAACCCATATCAGGGCTTGACCTTGGGTAACAAATTCGTCAGAAGCAGATTTATCACCTTCCGTATCGCCACCTCGGTCCCCTGGGTTATAACCTGGCAAATCAATAAAAGACAGGTTATGGCACGAAGCCATCGGAACCTCCAATGACATGAACGGAACAAGATCACGCAAGTTAAAACCAAATTCCTGAACAAACTGATGAGACAACCTTTTATACACAGATTCTGGAATATTAAAATGGCCACCACTTTGCGGATACCCACTAATAGAAACCATATCAGAATGAAAAACATAAGTGGGAATCGCTGTTACAGGTTCAACTCCAATAGGTAAGCTAACGCTCTCGTCAATAAACAAGCTGGTAATTAACGATGACTTCCCACTACTAAATCCACCCGCAACAGCCACAATTGTTTTCTCTGAAAATGCAGCTAATGAGTCAGACAGGCGCAATTCATCATCGATGGAACGTATTTTCATCACCTGTTCTGCTTCATTAGGAAGAACATTGACCCCATTGATAAAAGGTAAGAGTGATTCATTCAGTAATTTTTTAAATTTATTATAGCGATCAGATTCATGCCTAACTGGTGATATCGCAGCGCAAACCAAGTCGTAACGACTTTGCAAAGCGGCCATTTGATTTTTTTCGCTAGCAAGTAGCTGAGCTGTAGAATTAAAAGAATTATGTGCCTTTTCAAGTTCAACATTTAATAAAGCAATTTTTTTCTGATTTAATTCAACCTCTGCGGTCGCATGGGTAAATTTATCCTTAAGATTACGAAAGGATTTAGCGCAAGTGTTCACTTTTCCTGCTAGATCTACTTTAACTTTATGCGAAATTTTTAATTCATCCGAAATCTTTTGTAATTTCTCTTCTGAATCACTTAGCTTCAAGATGGCTGCCTGATACTCTGCTCGCAAAGCCACGATGGAGTTACTGAAAACTGAATAAAATTTCTCAGAGCGGCTTATTGGTAAACCTACAATAGTAATATCATTCATCCTTTTTGAAGCTCCTTCTCCATTCGAGAAATCTCCTTCAAAGTGATATCTTTATACTCAACCATTTGCTGGATTTTTTTTATTTCTTCAATAAGGTCACTGAGTAACTCACGACCAACATCACGCTCTAATATAGTGTCTATAGTGATCCGAACCTCATCAATAAAACTGTAACCACTTTTTTCAAGTTGAGATGCGTAGGTTTGTGCTGATTCAATGTACTCCCTAACACCGCTACCTTTAATAATGCTCGACTTTGCCAACCCTCCCGGCAATTCTTTAACTTCGACCACTGGTAACTCAATCATTTTGTTAATCACATTGCCGCATACAATCTGTAAGCGTGTTATATCTACACAGGAATCACCCATAGCATCCCGTAATTGGCGTGAAACTCCACTAATCAAATCAGTGCGCCATCTCAGCATACCTTGTGTTGCACAATCTTTCATACCATTACGCATCAAGCGGCCCAAGCCCTCAAGTGCACGACGGATTGGCAGCGGCTTTAGTGTCGCAATAGAGCGGGTACGATCCTCATAACCCCCATCCCACAGTTTTCGCGCGAACCATGACCCAACCCCATTTTTTTCAACACGATAACTTTCAGATTCCGTACCTTCGGCAGTTTCTGATTTTTCATCCAACATTTCGCAAGCCCGAGAAATAACTCGCTCCAGCTCTATAGGCAAACTCATCCTCATGCTTTCAGCTTGGTTAATAAACTCACTATTAGCAGCCATAATTCCTTTTTCAGAGGCTTGATTAAGATTTGCCAGCTCCTGCTCAAGCAATGCTTTATCACTGCTTTCAATCTGGGTTCGTAAGGCGCTTAGTGCTTGTTGAACATTAGACTTAACCTGCTGTAAGGTTGACCACTGGGCATCAATAAAACCTTGAGATTGCTGCTTAAGAATATCTTCCTTTCTTGCCCTAACAGTATTAACCGCTCCCTGAAGTGTTTCTCTCGCTGATAATAACTTTAGGTTTTCTTGTAGATGTTCTGGACGAGAGAAAAAGTCTGAATAATTCTGCTTTAAAAGCTTCATGGCGTGAGCAGCAGTACTATCATCACTCTCACCATTTGTGAGTAACAAAGTTTCACAAATACCTGATGTCACAATCAAGCGAGTTGATAATTGGGAAGAAATACTGCGCAGAGCTTCATTCTCACAACTAGCAAATGCACTACTCGCCTGCCGAAGAAGAACTTGCTTTAACTCATTGATTGCTACTGGTAGCATACCTTTAGCATCTTTGCGAATACTTGAATGTAGCTGAGTATCAGCTTGACTCGCTACTAAGTAGATTTCCTGTGTACCTTCTCGAGCACTCAAACGATCTGCCAATTCAAAATCTTGTTGATTCAAAAACTGACCTGCCGGACTCACAATAAATGCAGCATTGCATTCTTTTAGACGTTCATAAGTTCGTTGTTCACGAGACTTAACAGGGTCGTTTACTCCTGGTGTATCAATTATTTCAAGGCCTTTTAAGCTCTCAAGTGGCATGCCTAAATTTAATTCGCGTGTAAACGGCATGTATTCCCCGGAAGAACCAACATAATCCAGTAATTCGGAGTTAAGCTCTTCGGGTGATTCAGCAGTAAGGACTCGTGAGGCACCAAGACTGCTAACATCAATACCCGATGACTTAATACGCTCATACAAATCATGTGCTGCTGAAATAGCTCCCTGCTCACCAATTTCACGCTTCACTTTTTTGTGTAAACGCTGCTCATCCAAAGGGGGGATTGGTCGATAAGAGTTCGCTTGCTTGCGAGTATGCTCCTCTTTATAGGTTTGAATCAAACGAGCAATCTCAGCTTCGTACTCCTGAGCTTTAAGTTTTATTTGAGCAATATCTTCAATATTAAAAAAAATCACTTCTGCAGTAAACTTTTCCGCGTAACCAATCGATGTCAAAGCAGCTGTCATAGGCGTTGCTGCTTTTGGTAATACTTCTTTACCGTCGAATAAAAGAGAATTAATTAAAGATGATTTACCCGCTTTTACCCGCCCAATCACACCTATTTTAAGTGAGCGGCCCTCCTGCTTAAGTGAATCCAAATGTGACTCAGCTTCTTTACGACTACACAGTCCTTCTACCTGTAGTTTATTGCGTACTGACGCATCTAAAATACCATCATATTTCGCTGTAAGTTCTTCCAATTGTTGTAAAGACGATAATAATAGATTTTCATTGATACTCATTACACAAATACCCCTTGCGCTGTTTCTGTCATTGTTAGTCGTATATCTTTCAAACTATCTATATTTTCTTTTAAAGCTTGAATTTCAGATTCTGAACATTTTGCTATTTCATCATAGAGCTCTTTTTGATTACTAACCTTACTCTCTACTTGCTCTGAAACAACTCTAATAATTTCACCCTCTACAGAACTTAGTGATTCTAATACTTGAGGACGAACCTGAGAGATCACACCAGGGATAACCTGCGACGCAATCGCCTCTCGATATTGACTCACTTCATTTTTACTACGTAACCCTCCAAATAGCTCTCCAACAATTCCTGGCAAAATAGAGAAAATGACGTGTAATAAAGGGTGAGGAATCATAATTGCAAGGCTGCCTAAAGAACCAATTACTTTCCCTAAGGGATTGCTATCTGGCTGATCATTTTTTTTCCTGCCCTCTTGAGCAGCAACTCCAGTCAACGCATCCATAGCCTCTAGTTCAATAACTGAAATTAAACTACTCATCCAATCATTTCCATCCGGAGCTAGTGATAAACCGTTAAGGTTCACCTCGCCCGAAAACTGGTAAGCAATATCCGCTGTTGATTTACGAATCAGTGTTTGTATTTCAACACTTAATGTAGCGCGAACTAGCTCTGCGACAGTTTTACTCAACCCGGTTTCACTTATTCTGGCCTGGGCAGCCAATTCATCAATAGCACTATGCAACGATTTCTCAAGCTTACTTATCACTAAGTCGCATTTGGTAGCAACTCCGCTAGAATGAGCATCTGCCAATAAACGCTCGCGCTCTGACTCAACTTTCTTAAGTGATAATTTTGCATCCTGAACCGCTTGTAGTCTTGAGTCTTCATCCAAACTTAATGCTTTAATTGCCGTATTCACCTGACCCAGCACATCAAAATATAAGTTTTGTACTTTAGGCAATGCCATGCCATCAAATAATGCTGAAACATCTGCCGACTTAAGTGTATTGAATAATGGGCTAACATCGTCTTTGTTAATTTTTTCGACTCTAGACTCCCCTATTACCATGGCTATATGTTCAGATACGTAACTATGAGTCTCCTCCAGCTCAACGGGTGATGAAAGGTCTGTCATAGTCAAAAAAGTCCTTACCGATCTACCAAGATCAAGGATCTCTTCAATTCGACGCACATCCTGACTATTTACAGTCCCCGCTTTAGCATTAACCATATACAGATACAAAGCACCGGTAGTGATGTAGCGTAAAATTGCTGAGTTGTGTTGATCTAACCCAGAATCAAAACCAGGCATGTCAACCAAAACTAAAGGCTGGATTTCTTTCAACATCGAACTGTTAAGATATATACGCACAACCTGATATTGATTAGCCTTATCAGACAAATCAGCCAAAGCCGATAAATCATGCTTACTCCAGTCTCCATTTACAGACAGAGCCATTATGTGCTCATCAATATCAAAGTGAAGTTCTGCAGGAATCGCCGTTTCTGGCGTAACCTTTTCTGGCAGAATCTCACGCCCAAGAAGACTATTAAGTGCTGTTGACTTACCTGTACTAAACCCTCCTATTAAAAGCACAAAGAGATCTCTTTTGTCAGTTTCATTAACGACCAAATCAAGTTCTTTTTTAATGTCTTTTGCTTTTTCTAAAAATAGCTCTGGGGTAATTTCTACTGCTTTTAAAAACTGATTTCCTAACTTATTTAGGTAATCGACTAATTCCGCTTTGCGTGTATTATTCATTTTTTTCCTTGTGCAAAAATTTCTGCACTTTTTTGATTGTTGTGTTTTATTCAAATCAACTAATACTTACTACCCGATGGCAACCAATTCATTAATAACGTCGTTTTCAGTCTTAAAAATTGAAAGTATAGTAAATAATTTTTACCCTCAGCATTCATAGCCAAACACGATTACAAACTTTATTATACAAATGCGACAACTTATGTCGCACACGCATACATATCTTGAACCCGTTTATTATTTTTGGTTATTTCTTCAACCCACTCCTTAGGTTCATGCACCTGTATATTGCTATTCAGGCTATAAATCCACCAAAGTGTTTCCTGATTATTTGGTACAGTGGCCGTAAGTCGATGCCAATCTTTCTTTGTATCTGAGACTTCTTTTAGGGGGGTTATAATTTGAGACTCACTGAGCTTTGTTTCACTTAATACGCTGGCCGTATAAGGGCTAATATCAGCTGTCAGTGTTATTTCTGGTTCGATCAAGCCACCGCTATTATTGTTATTATCGTATGCCCAGCCTATGGCTCTTGAATTCATATAATCATTTATTGTTTTTTCATCAAACTGCTTACAATTCGCACTAAGAATTTCTACATTTTGCATTCGGTGTAAAGCTAACAATTTAAGGTCTTTGTAATCGTTTATCGTTACGATCAAGTAGTTAGCACTATGCCGAGATACTAGGCCTTGAGGGTGTATATTCCATTTTTTTATCTCGCCTTTAGGGTTCCGATAAGTAATGGTAAGTAATTTTTTTTCTAACAGTGCTTCTGTCGTTAGTCGCCAGATATCTTCTGTGATATTGGCAGGCATAAGCGCTTTTCCATTAGGAATAGCCCTTACTCTACTCTTCCAGTTCGCCAGTGTGTTTTTTCCATGACTTTCTATAAATTGTTCTGCTGCATCGAATCTAGTTCGAAGCTTATCAAGTGCAACTTGAGGAAGGGTGTTTTTTAAATGTTCTTGTGCGATATTGAGTGATAAAGCCGTTGTCATATCAAAACTGGCAAGATCTAGCGTGCGAGAATTATCAATACTCCAGCGATATTCATTTTCTTCATCAAAACAAATTATTGGAAATATGACTGAGATTTTGTCTTTAAGGTCTCGCTGGAGTGTGCGCTCTGTTACTTCATACCCATCTTCTTTGAGGGTTTGCTGTAGAGCTGAGACTGTCCATTTACGGCGTGTATTTGCTGCTAATAATTTATAGATGGCGACATAGCGCAGCGCAGTATCTTGAGATTTCGACACGAGATTCCATTCATCACTCCTATCATAGAAGCGTCCTTACAAAGACCATTCATTGGTCGGTTATCCAATGGTAAATAACGGGGTTTTTGCCCACTTCTGTCCATTATTTAATATTGAGTTAATTCTGCCACCTTTTTTTGACAAATAACACTATTAAGTAATTAATTAATATTAGTTTAATTTATAGAGTTCTAGTCTTTCAACCTGGTTAGTAATCAACCAAATTTAAACTCTATTGGCCTAAAGACCTCCACAAGAATGCGTGTGTTGTACGCTAGTTTGCTGGAAATAAGATCATTTTAAAAAACCTTATTTAGAAAATCCTCTCAAGCTCAGCTATCTTGTCAGCACCTCTTTGGCTACAGGTTCTTTATCTGCAGGTTCTTTATCTGCAACGCATTGGCTACGAGCGCTTCAGTTACAATAATTCAGTAGCATTCAACCCCTTCTTCGATTTAGCCATTCTAAGAAGAAATACAATGATGCTTCACTTTTCCTTCTAAATGCAGAGCGTGTTTATTAGTAATAGCAACATAACCAAACTATTAACCGGATCTTTTTCAACTTGAGTGAGGTCTTTTCTTGCTTCGTTCATTATCCTGTAGACCTAGGTTCATCGGCTATTATTTCTATGAGTTTTACGTGATTCAATGAACAAGTTCTTGATCAAACTCATCATTCTTCATGCCAGAATTACCTTTATAATAAGATAACGTAATTAAACACAGCAGAAGTACAACCCAAATCTTATTGGTTAGGATGGACTCTATATCCAACTCATAATTCATTAGCTTATCGGCCATCAGCACTGTCGCGATAAATAGGCTGATCAGCACTGTAAGCATATAACCATACAGTCTTATTGGGTGGAATTGGGCTAACACTAAACTTCGCTTATTGAGCGAAGCGAGTTTATGGTTACGGATCATTAAAAATACAATAATAAAAAGAAAAGCGATTTCAAAGAAGAAAATATCTGAAATTATATTTTGATACTCAAACACTTTACTCAATGGTATTTTTATACCAACAAGCCCAACGACAAACATTGAAAAGGCTGTCAATATACTCCAGATGTGTATAGCAGCTTTCGCTGCAGCACCAATAATATCATCCATGTTGATAATTCAATTTCCTTATATATTTTTCTAGCAGTTACCAACTGCTCTAGAAGCTTATTGCTAGAAGTCTGCTACATGCCAACTATATGCGTTTCACCCAACCAACATTAGCCGACAGTAATGATAATTCTGTTTATACAATAGTAATATACTTTTCATCTAGTATCAGTAATTTTAGAGTTATTGATGTATTTTAGCCCCTAAAATAACTAATGAATTGGTACTAACCCTAATCAAAAAAACGATAATACTTACTATCAAGCATCACGCCTACCGTTCACAATTTGAACAGTGGGTTCTTACTCTAAACACGGTAAAGTTATTATTAGCTGTGTTACTATCCAATTTTCATCACCCACTAAAAGGATGTTCTAGATATGAGTGTATTTTCTCGAGTTAAAAAGACGACGAGCTATTCGTTAAAAACAGGCGGTACTATAGGTACAATCGCAGGGATTTTTTCTGATTTTTTACTCCCTGTCGCAAACTATGGATTAATACTCTCTGCGTTCTTTGCCGCTTTACTTGTCCTTTTAATCCTACTGTATGTCTTTTTCAACGATAAAATAACTAGCATGCTGAAGTCATCAAAGGATGAGGATGAAAGCAATGACAATAGCATCTGGTTTGCCCCCTTGGCCTTTGCTGTATTTTTCATGAGCGCCATTACTTTAGGGGCTTATCAGCTTGGTTCACAAGAAGAGAACAAAGAAGCAGGCTATATCGCGTCTCACCTACCGATTGTGAAAGAACTTCAAGTACAAACTGGAATGCTAGTACGAATAGAAAGCAATACTCGCGAAATGGTTGAACAACAGAAAGAGTCAAATACCCATCTCACCAAGGTTAGTGATAACACGAAAGAGCTGGTTGAAATTCAGCAGAAAAGCCAAAGTGCACTGAACAATCTTGCGAACGAATCTAAGCGCCAATCTTTCTCGGCTTATGACTACGGTCAAGCTGTTGTTCAAGGCGATTTAGAGCGTGTTAAGTTCTACTTAGATTCACCCAAGTGGCGCGATAGCATTCATCAGCAAGCGAGCAACTCTAATTTAGTACCGCCTATTGAGACTAAATTAATTGAAGCTAATAATGATAAGCAAGCCGTTAAGGTACTCGCGTTGTTGATTGAACGTGGACTTGCTGACTCGAGTAAACGATTTAGTGCCCCAATGACTGGTGATTTACTTAAGGTTATCGATAAGCATGTTAATCAACCCATTCAGGCAGAATATCAAGCAAGAAAATTGGTACATGACCAAAAAATTGAAAAAGTAACACTCGAAAGAAGTGCACTACAAGCTAAGTACGATAAGGCTCAAGCAGATAAAACCCTGTGTAACTTAGAGCTTATTGACTATCATAAACAACTACAAGAGATAGAAGAAAGTCTGCAAGCTCCTTTAGACAAAATTAATGAACGGAAAAAAGCCGAGCATGATCGTTTAGCTCCAACAAGAGGGCCAAGAACGTTCTTCCCAGAGACACTTTATTCAAATGAAGAGATTAAGGTACTTAGAGCAGAAAGAATGATTGATAAACCCAGCTGTGCTCTTTCTAGCAATTCAACTGAAAATCAGAGATTAATGATGGGTCTGCTAAGCAAAATTCAAGTTAAAAACAAATTAATTGCTGAGCTAAATATGCAAGCCCCAAGAATGCCTATGGCAACTTTCGCTACAAAAATCGAGCAGAGCTTACTAAGCGTAGCGATTTTATCTAATAATGATCAGTTCGTTTCATTCCTAGAATCTCAACCTCAACCTGCAGATGGGTTTTTACGCATATTTTATTCTTCAACGGGTGATGTAATTTATTCAGAGATGTAGTTTATTAACAGTTCTAGCCGTTAGCTATAGACTATAAAAATTAAGTATTTCTCCAGTTAGAGTGGGTTAGATTTAGATCTAGCCCACCTAGATGACACAACACTCTTCCTATAAAGCATTTAATAAACCAACGATTAATATGGATCGCGGCTTTAGCCCGACAAGATAGCATCAGTTCGTAAGCGAATGCTTACGCGCTTAAAATGCATACCCCTCAAATTGTCGCGATAAATGCTTCAATCTGCTCATTCACGAGTGCCGCTTGTTCCGCAAATACCATGTGTGTTCCTCCGTCAATAATCGTCAGTTCACTCTGGTCGATACGTTCGTGTAAAAAAGAAGCGTATTTTACCGGTGTCATACTGTCTTTTTCACCGACGATAATTTTTACTGGTAGGTGAAGGCTGGCTAGCTGGTCCATCACATCAAATTTATCGCATACTTTAAAGTCATTAAGCATGATGCGCGCACCATTTTTTTTGATCGCTTCGTTGATGTTTGTTTTAAAGGGTTCTGGGATATGTTGATTAGCCTGTAAGAAGCTATCGGGAATACTGGCTGTCTGATCAACCGCCTGATCAACCAATGCGGACAGTGAGGTTATTAATTGAGGAATCACTTTTAAGCGTGCTCCCGAGCCGATTAATACCATGCCCTTAAGGTGTTTATCGTTTAATAAAGCTGCTTGCATGACCACGGCTGCGCCTAAAGAGTGGCCGACTAAAACGACATTTTCTAGCGCGTGGTCGGTAATATAATCAATCAGCCATTGAGCTAACTCTGTTGCGCTCTCTAAAGGCTCTCCGCTAGGTCTACCAGGTAAATCAAGTGCGATACTGCCGTCAAAGAAAGACAACTGCTGATCCCAAACATTTTTGCTGCAACCTGAGCCGTGTATAAAAATTAAATTCATTATGATTACTCAAATGTTAGAGGTGCTTCAGTTAAAGGTGTTGTCGTTAGAGGTGCTGTTAATAGATATATCCCTGACTATATCAAATGGCGCTGATAAATCCATACGCGTATGATGAAATCTAATAGACCAATTTAAAAGACCGAGTTAATAGACCAGCTTAGTTATCTTGAAATAATGATGCAGTATTAATTTTTATACAATATTTTAAGCACATAGGTCGAGTCTGTTTCGGCTATCTCTATTTTCCAGCCTAGTAGCTCAGCCGCTCTGTTCGCAATAATCAGTCCTATACCAGATCCGGCGACTAAAGGATCAACGAATTGCTGGCTTTTTTTATTACTGATTATAATTTCATTCGGTTGTAGCGATACTTCTATTTGACTATCGGAATGGACAATCGCATTTTTGCATACATTATTGAGTAGCAACCGTATGTGGCTCTTTGAAGCCAATACGGTTAACGGTTTGGATTCATTATTAAGCGGGGTAAAAACAAAACGTTGATTGCATTGAAAGACGTTATCGAGTTCATCAATAATTTTTCTCAATTCGTACTCTAAGTCAATTATCCGATCACTTTCATTATGAGAATTTCTTTCATCATGAGAATTTCTTTCAATATGAGGCTCAACTTGAGTTGTCGTCCATAGTAATAACAAGTCATTAGATAATGACTGCATTTTTTGATTGCTGCTAAAAATAACATCAAGTTTAGCGCGCACATTCTCATTCAGTTCCTTTTTCGCTAACAGTTCTAATGCCACTTGCACTGTTGCCATCGGAGTGCGTAATTCATGACTGAGTGTTTGAATAAATAATCGCTCTTGCTGATTCTTATTTTCTAAATTTTCGAGTGCTTCATTTAAAGAGTTTATTATTATTTCCACCTCGATAAATTCAGTGCTAGAAAATTCACTGATTACTTTTCCTTTTTGCTGCTGAGAAGCGTGTAGAAGATGCTGCATCGATACAGCAATGCGCTTATATATAAACCAAGAACCTAACAGCATGGTTAAAATCAATACGGCTGAGGCAAGCAGCGATATTTTAAATAAGCTGATATCTTCGACGGTTTCATCAACATAGAATTGATGAATGAGGGTCAATGCTCGACCACCGTCTAATCTCTGATGCAGGCCATATTGATAAGAAACATCATCCTCTAAATATATAAACTCTCGATCAGCTTTATGGGTTAATAACGAGGCGTATTTTGTCGGTAAAATCTGCTTTTTTATGATGGAATCGTGCTGACGCTTTAAATCTGCATCCGCTGCTATCGCGTTTGACAGATAGAATTGTCTGAATGAGGTGTTGCTCGGCAGCGCCTGCTGATTCGCTAAATTCTCAACGGCCCACTGCATGTCTTGAGTAAGGTAGTACTCAGTCGAGTCGTCTAATCCCCACTGATATAAGATATAAACGATGTAGAATATTCCTGCTGATATAACCAACCCTAACAGCAATAAACGCTGACTGAGATATTGCAATAGACTCATTCACTATACTCCAGTCTTAGCCCAATACCTCGAACCGTTATTATCTGTAACGTATCCTCAGAGAACTGCCCATGCTGTAATGTCATATTCAGTGTTTTACGCAAACGGAATAGCAACATTTTTAGACCATCCTCTGTGCCACTGCCATCGGGCCACAATTGATCGAATATTTTTTCACGCGTGACGGTTTTATTTTCACGGCTTAATAGCAGCAGTAAGCGCCACTCATCAGGGGTGAGTATTATTTCGTACTGCGCCTTTTCATCATTAATAAGCGCCTTATGCTGACTGACTTCAAGCTGCAACTTTCCTAACGATATTTTATCGCTACGATTGGCTCTTTGGCTTAGTGCCCTTAAGCGCATGACCAGTTCTTGCATCGCAAAAGGCTTTACTAAGTAATCATCGGTGCCTGCCAGAAAGCCTCGTTCTTTATCTTCAAGGCTATGGCGGGCCGTTAGCATGATGGTGGGAATATTAATGCCACGTTGGCGAATCTGTTTACAAAACTCGAAACCCGACATATCAGGAAGATTAATATCCAATATCAATACATCAAAATCATGCTTGTCTAATAGTTCCATTGCCTGGCTCGCTTTTACCGCATGGTCGGTCTCAAACCCTTCGTCTTGAAGGTATTCGCAAACGAGCTTGGCCAATGGCACTTCGTCTTCAACTAATAGTACAAGCATGAGGACCTCTAATGTTGATTACTGGTTTTCAGATTGATAAACAGTTTCACCTGCGAGTATTGTTTTTAATACTTTTATTTCGCTAATTTTATTGAGGTCAATTTCAAATGGATTTTGATCGATGATGATGAAGTCAGCCTCTTTACCTACCTCGATCGAACCGGTTATGTGGTCTTGATCCATCACATAGGCACCGTTAATGGTATACGCTTCAATGACCGAGGCAAGATCTGGCAAACTTTGAGCACCGCGCGTTAAGGCATTCTGCATACCCACGAAAGGCGACAAGCTACTCACGTCCCAATCGCTGCTTAATGTGACGACTGCACCGGTATCATAAATGTCTCGTACGGGTAGCTGGCTATGAGCACGCTCACCAATTAAGGGTTCCATTTCTTCGAAATTTTCAGGATGAGTGAACTCACCGGCCAGCTGAAAATCAGCGATTACATCGAGTTCTGCAAAGCGTTTTTTATCGATGTCTGCCACCATTTCTACATGGGTTAAACGATGGCGACCAATGCCTTTATTGCTTGGGCTCTTATTCGCAAGCTGCGCGGCTTCAATGGCGTTTAATGATTCACGTACTGCTCGATCTCCAATCGCATGTATGTGCATATTGAAGCCGACCTTAGATAGCTCCGTTGCGTAATGGGTTAAGCGTTTCTCATCGAAGTAATTTAATCCTACTGGCCCGACTTCGTCATAATAAGCACCGGCTTCATAAGGTGCTAATAATGCCGATGTAGCATTGTGTGTAATGCCATCGCTGTAAAATTTAATTTGGTTAATACGTAGCATACTATCAACATCGTTTTCATATAACGAGGCTAGGTGTTTGATTTGCGCTTCGTCATTTATATTAGGATAAGCCCATAGACTTAAAACACTGCGTGCGGTTAGAGCATCTTCATCACGGGCTCGTTGCCATGCTTTTAAATAACCGCGTTTCCAATAAATACGTGCATCTACGATGGAGGTGATGCCGTTTTTAGCAACTTCATCTAGGCCCGCTAATAAGCTTTGGTAATTACGCTCTAAACGCTCGGGGGTTTCGGCCATGGCCATATCAAATGCTAAGTCGCCAGCGCCGTCTAATAATACCCCTGTCGCTTTACCCTGCTCATTTAATAGCACTGCTCCACCGGCAATTTTTTGCTCGGTGATTATTCCATCCAGCTCTAATAATTCCAGCGCTTTTGAGTTTACCCAGACGCTATGACTGGTTTCTTCCATAATGGCTATTGGGCGTGAATCATTAAGGGCATCTAATAACTTACGAGGTTCAGTGCTGCTTTCAACAAGGGTGAGTATTGAATGACCCCAACCTAATAGCCACTCTCCATTAGTACCACTGCCACTAGTGCCATTGCCATTAGCTGCTGGAGGATTCTGCTGCGCGCAGGCTTTGATGTTGCTTACCCAAGCACTAACGGTCTTAGAGGAATCCAGTATGCATTGAATTTCTTCACTGGAAGCTTCGAGTGGGTGCAGATGTACATCGTGTAGGCCCGGCAAAACTGTCTTACCTTTTAAATCATGGACTTGGGTATTTTCATTCACCCAGGTCTTGGCTTCGCTCTCTTGGCCAACAAATAACAATTGGCCTTTCTCGATCACCATCGCTTCAGCCCATAGTTGGGCCTTGTTAACGGTATAGATATCGCCGTTAAGCCACAGCTGACGGTCTGTTTTATTTGCTGAACTGTAATTACTACTTTCACTACTACCTGCTTGGGCGCCACCGCAGGCTTGTAAAAGGCTAGTACTGAGTATGGCTAAGGATAGTGCTAATACTCTGGGCTTGTTAATGATCATAATTTTCACTCACGTTGTTATTTCGATAGCCATACGATAACAAGGCTAAGGTAACGACTAGGTAACAGGCTTTTAAAGTGTAGAAACAAAAAGAGGAAGACGTCAGATAAATCCTAAATCTGTAAAACCTACCTTTCGATAGGTTTTTGTACTATAACGTTGTAATACACTTTGCTTAATAAATACAAAAACAGCAAAAAGGTAGCTTATGACGACACTTAATGTACAAAATACCGAACCACAAGGTGGTCTCAGTTGGGCTGGCGTTAAAAAGTATTTCTTCTTAGTGGCAATACTGGTGCCTCTTTTTCAAGTATTTTCCGCTTATCAGACGGTTACCACAGAAGCCGCTGGCTTGTGGCTTTGGTTATTGGTTTTGCTTAATGTTGTTATCGTTCCAATCGCCGATATTATCTTTGGCCACGACACCTACAACCCTACGCAAGAACAAGAAGATGCCTTAAAAAGCGACGGTTTTTATGTTTGGGTAATGTACCTTGCCATCGTCGCACATTGGCTTGCTCTCATCACTACCGCGTATGCCGTGTCAGTGGTCGATCTTCCTTGGTACCACTTTTTAGGAGCCATTATTGGTATTGGTGCCATGCATTCGGTCTCTTTTGCGATCAGCCACGAGCTAGGACATAGGGTTAATAAAAAAACTCAGACCTGGGTCGCCAAATTTGCTACGGCCATCATGGGTTACGCACATTTCAATATTGAACATAATAAGGGTCACCATAAACACGTCGCTACTCCCGAAGATGCTGCTTCATCACGCATGGGTGAAAATGTGTATAAGTTTGCATTACGTGAATTACCCGGTGGATTTGTTAGAGCTTGGGAACTTGAACGCTCAAGACTTTCTCGATTAGGAAAACCAACCTGGTCATTCAGTAATGAAATTATTCACTCTTGGTTAATGACACTTATCGGTTTTGGCGCCATGATATTTATTTTGGGCGTTCAGGTTATCCCTTTCCTTATCTTTACTTCCTTTTATGGTTGGTTCCAGTTAACAATGGCCAACTACATTGAGCATTATGGTTTGCTTCGTCAAAAACTAGACAATGGAAAATATCAGCGCTGCGAACCTAAGCATTCTTGGAATAGTAATTTTCGCTTAAGCAATCTTATTTCACTGCACTTACAGCGCCATTCTGACCATCATGCAAATCCGACCCGCCCTTATCAGATGCTGCGTGACTACCCTGAAGCTCCGCAAATGCCAACGGGCTACCCAACGATGATGATGATGACCTTGATTCCACCACTATGGTATTGGGTGATGGATAGAAAGGTTGTCGCTTGGGCAGAAGGGGATATGAACCTGGTTAATATGGACGCTGAAGCCAAAGATAAACTTTTTGCCCGTTACCATAAAAAGCCTACAGATCAGAACAGTGAGACTGCGGAGGTTACACCATGAGCAAGCACCAGTGTCCAAATTGCAGCACCGTTTATGATGAGCTTATAGGCTGCCCTCACGAAGGCTACCCTGCGGGTACGCTTTGGCAAGATTTACCCGAGGAGTTCACCTGCCCTTCTTGTTTTTTAATCGACAAGGATGAATTTGAGCCACTAGAGCAGAATAAGGAATCACCTTAATTGTTGATTACAGTATGAAGACAGCCCATCCTTTTCTACCTTCAGACTTCGAGCCTAAACTGGCTCGGGGTCACATCAATCGTGCGCTCTATGCAGAAAGCTTACAGGCTTTAAAGGAACGAAAGGTGGTGATTCTTCAAGCCCCACCAGGGTTTGGAAAACACAGTTTATTGGCTCATGTTTATGCTAAAAGTCAGGGTGTGAAAATATGGCTAACGATTAACAAAAAAGATAACGATAAAACTACCTTTATTGAAAAACTGACAAGCGCGCTGGCGCTATCAAACATTCATTTATCTGAATATGAAGCACTTAACTTACATCGGTCCTCTGAAGAGGATATTGCGTATATCATTTCCAAAACATTATCCAATAATGAAAATACAACCTTCTTTATGGATGGCATTCATCACTTAAAACAATCGTTTATAAAGAAATTACTGGCGGCGCTGCTAATCAGTAGCGGCGATCAGGTACGATTTATGATGAGCAGTAAGAAAAATCATTCTCTTAATATCGCCTCTCTGGCTATTAATAACCAAGTTCACTATATCAATGCCCATTCACTAAGATTTAACCCTACTGAAGCGCTAAAACTGATTCAGTTCGATAAAGAAAAATATGCAAAATCAACTCAAGTCATCAATCAATTAATTGATTATGCTCATGGCTGGGGAGCGATATTATCCCTCATAAAGGATCAATTGCAGCAAGGAATGGACTTACAGGAAATTGTCGATGACCTTGATAATGGAAATCAGAATCTGGATGATTACCTACGACAAACGGCCCTATTAGAGTTTTCAAAGAATCATCGACAAAGTTATATTGCGCTCTCTGCGGTAGAAAAATTTAGCCTAGCTCAAGCGAGAAAAATACTCGAATTAGAAAATCTAGAAGAAGTCCGTACAATTATAGAGCAGCAGCCATTTTTACTCTCTACACAAGATAAAGGTCAGCGCTGGTATTATTTCGATAACGGCCTTAAACATTATTTAGATAGGCTACGCCATGACTCGTTGAGCGATGTAGAGACTCATGCTTTAATCAAGAACTCTGCACAATGGCTTTATGATAATAATTACATTGAAGATGCAATTAATTCAATTTTTGTCTGCCAAGATTATGATACCGCCGCACTTTGGTTAGTCCGCTACACAGTAATTACCAAACGCAAAGGCAATCATGAACAGCTGCTAACATGGTTACAGCAACTGCCTAGCGAGTCACTAAACCTACACCCAGCATTAGTCGTGGCTTATACGTTGTGCCTAATATTACAAAAAAAATTACTACAATCGGATACGAATACGCTGTCATTAAGCAAGGCCATCCCTAAACATGCGGCCGATAAAATGCAAATTGAACGCAGTGTTCCTTTATTAGCCTTAGCGGCTTTTACCATCAAAGATAAAATCGAGTCTCTTAATAATATTGATCACTGGATTAAAAAGTGGGAGCAGCATTCAGAGTTTAGAGCCCTTGATGATTACAGTTTAGAAATGGCCCTGGCTAAGCTGATAAAAGGATTCTATAGCAAATGCAGATCTCAGTTTAACGACAGTAATAACGCCTTAAATGAAGCGAGAAAATTATTCGAAGCCTACGGTAGTGATTACGGCATTGCCTGGACTGATACCGTGCATACACTGTTATTAGCCAAGCAAGGTTTAGAGTTTGAGGCGTTGGTTAAAGCGCGTGAAGGGTTGCAGTTTATTCAACGCCACCTTAAAAAAGATATTGATATCCACCAGATGTTAAGTGTTTTGGTATCAACGTTGTATTATCAGCAAGCCGATTATGCCAATGCCAGAGCCTATTTCCCCAAAGATATTGAAGCATTACAGCCTTGTGCTTTTACCGATATATTAATCGCCGCCTACAAAACAAATTCTCGCTTCATGCTAGATGATGGCGATAGTAACGGTGCAATTAGCGTACTTAAAAAACAGATCAAACAAGCCGAAAGTGAAGGCCAAGATAGACTCGCCTATTCTCTGATCAGCGAGCTGATCGTCATTATGATTAACAATGACAAGGTCGATGAAGCGCAGCAATATGCCAATGCCTACGATATTAACGCAAGCCAAGCACCCACCAATCCCCTATTAGCGAGTCTCACTTATAGGGCCCGTATCTATTTGTTAATTGCAGATGAGGAATTTTTAGCAGCACAATTCATTATTGAACAACGTATTGCTATTCATGTTGAACAGAAGCGCTACGCAATTCTTGCCGAGTATTATCGCATACTGGCTGTCTTGCACTATAAAGCCAAACACTATCAAGAATCTGAAGAAGCCCTTCATGAAAGCCTGATTATTGCAGCATCCAGAAATTATATAAGCTTATACAACATCGACAAAGTCAGTCTATTTGCCATACTGGAGCGCTTTAATAATAAAGCACAGTCAAAAGATATCAGGCAGTTCATCGTTAAGTTGCGGAAAGTATTACAAGGCAATCGATCTGAGCAGTCAGATCAAGTTGAGAAACTCACTAAAAAGGAAATACACGTTATTCAATTGGCCGAATCCGGTAACCCAACCAAAGAATTGGCGAGTGAATTGAATATATCGCAGGGCACACTTAAATGGCACCTGCATAATATCTACGAAAAGCTTCAAGTTAAAAATCGTACTCAAGCCATCAATAAAGCTAAGAAGCTGGGTTATTTTTAAACACAAAACTAACCAGACATTCTACATAATTAATCATGGTATAGATGAAGATAATAGCCCAGTGAGTTTAGCCACTGAGCTATTAGACAATAAATTAACGAGGTTAACTTATTGTTCAAACATTGCTAAATGAACAGCAATACCACTTTCACTCGTCGATACAGACGTTCCAACAAACATCTTATTACCATCAACGACAATACTACCTGAAGTATTGCTTGCCGCACGCGACGTATCATTTTTAGCTAATTGCTTACCTTTGCTATCCAGTAATACACTATGGCCAGCACCCGTTACTGCAACATTTCCATTTGCTAGCTTGCCTAGACCATGAATAGGGCCTTGTTGCTCAGTAAAGGTCCATTGGCTGCTTCCTGCAGTAGAGACTTTCCCCACTTTAGTTTGGCTATCGTTTGAGAACGCGAACCAAATAGCTGAATCATCTACGATTAACTTTGGCTTTCCTGAAAAGCTATTATCACTGGTTAAGCTAATTGATTTATTCCAGTTAGAATCACCCAACATTGAAAAGCTTTGCAAAAGATAACGACTATCGCCATCCGCTTGCAATAAAACAAGGCTGTTATTAGCTTCGTCTAACTCAATATTTGCACGATAACTCAACTCTGTAGAAGCATGGCTATACTGCCAATTCAATGTACCACTTGAATCGTATTGCACTAAGTCATGTCTCGATGCAACATACATGTTGCCTTGCAT
>OJHO01000234.1_pt1 | contig 25821 bp, 23 predicted proteins | sample 1595311 | NCBI WGS metagenome assembly OJHO01 (sample SAMN05416879, study PRJEB24817) | seawater metagenome | isolation source: Sea water | place: Canada:Atlantic | collected 2013-11 | reverse complement strand
AGATTGCCTCTTGTCTCGTGGGCTCGGAGATGTGTATAAGAGACAGATATAAAAGCGCTCGTGTTAAAAACAGAAGGCAAACACTTTTCAGCCGGAGCAGACTTAGCCTGGATGAAATCCATGGCTGATAACAATTACGCCGATAATCTTGCCGACTCTATGCAACTTGCAGAACTAATGCAGGTTTTAGCCACCAGCCCTCACCCAACCGTGTGTGCTGTTCAAGGCGCTGCATTTGGTGGTGCGTTAGGCTTAATTGCCTGTTGCGATATTGCACTGTGTAAAGATGATGCTCAGTTTTGCTTAAGTGAGGTGAAGCTTGGGCTTATTCCTGCGGTAATTAGCCCGTATGTAATTAAAGCCATAGGTGAGCGCGCTGCTCGTAGATATTTTTTAACTGCCGAGGTGTTTGATGCCCACACAGCCAAACAACTTGGATTAGTTCATCAGGTGACCGGCAATTTAGACTGTGCGCTTGATAACATGCTACAAACACTGATTAATAACAGCCCTGTTGCAGTCAAAGCCGCTAAAGCTTTAATTAATGATGTGGCAAACAAGCCTATTAGTGAACAGCTTATTGAGCTTACGGCCGAACGGATTGCAAAGATTCGCGTATCTGATGAAGGCCAAGAAGGGCTTAGTGCTTTTTTTGATAAACGACCACCCGCTTGGCAACTGTAGGATTAATTATGAACACACACACTTTAAAAAAGATACTCATTGCCAACCGAGGTGAAATTGCGTGCCGTATTATGCGCAGTGCAAAGCAAATGGGGTTAACGACTGTAGCCGTTTATTCTGACGCCGACAAACACGCACAACATGTAAAAATGGCTGATGAAGCTTACCATATTGGGCCTGCGCCCAGTAAAGACTCTTACCTTGTAACCGATAAAATTTTACAAGTAGCAAAAAATAGTGGTGCAGATTGTATTCACCCTGGGTATGGTTTTTTATCTGAAAACAGCGAGTTCGCTAAAGCCTGTGAGGCTAACAACATTGCGTTTATTGGCCCACTTGCAAGCAGCATAGAAGCCATGGGATCTAAAACCCGCGCTAAAGAAATAATGGCTGAAGCAAATGTACCGTTAGTGCCTGGCTATTATGGTGATAATCAAGACCCTGCATTTTTACAATCTGAGGCTGAAAAAATTGGCTATCCAGTTCTGATCAAAGCGGCTTTTGGGGGCGGTGGTAAAGGTATGCGCGTTGTTGAGCAAGCTAAAGATTTCATGAGTGCTCTCGAAGGCGCACAGCGTGAAGCTATAGCAGGCTTTGGTAATGACTTAGTACTGCTAGAGCGATATGTTAACCAGCCTCGCCATGTTGAAGTACAGGTGTTTGCAGATAATCACGGTAACTGTGTTTATTTAGGTGATAGAGACTGCTCTTTACAACGTCGTCATCAAAAAGTAATTGAAGAAGCGCCAGCTCCGGGTTTAAGTCACACATTACGAAAAGAAATGGGCGAAGCCGCAGTACGCTGTGCTTTGGCTATAAATTACCGCGGTGCAGGTACTGTTGAGTTTTTACTGTGTGGTGATGAGTTTTTCTTTATGGAAATGAACACACGCCTACAAGTAGAACACCCAGTAACCGAAATGGTAACCGGTGTAGATTTAGTGAATTTGCAAATCAATATAGCAGCTGGGCACACTTTGCCTTTAACGCAATCTGACATACAACTACAAGGCCACAGCTTTGAAGCGCGAATTTACGCTGAGGATCCAAGCAACGACTTTATTCCTTGTTCAGGTGTAATTGAATCGTTAAATACTCCGCTTAATAGTGAGTTTGTACGAATAGATACCGGCATTGCACAAGGCGATGAAATCAGCCCTTATTACGACCCAATGATTGCAAAGCTTATAGTACATGATGATAACCGCGAGCAAGCATTAGGGCGTTTACGCCAAGCACTTGGGGAATTTCATTTAGCGGGTTTTAGTACCAACATTGGCTTTTTAAGTAACTTAGCTCATCACCCTACCTTTAACCAGGGCGCACCAAGTACACACTTTATTGCAGAGCAAGGCGACTCTTTAGTTACTGTTGATAGTGCGCTTTTACAATCTAGTGAACTCATAGGTGCATTTGCGTACTTATGCTCTTTGAATAATGAGCAAGCTCAGCAACATAATGGTAGCCCATGGCAGCAACTTAGCGGATTTAACTTAAATTCTCCACGCATCATTAAAGTGCCCTTTAAAGATTTACAGCTGAGTGCAATCAAAACACCTGAAGGGTTCAACATTACCCATAACAACACGGTATTTAATCTTCAAGGGAGAGTCATTAAAGGCGTTTGTACTGTATTTATTGATGGCAATAAGCATATTGCGCATGTCTCACATTATAATGACGCCATTACGGTTATGAATAAAGCACTTCAAACTAAGCTTGAACTCATTAATAAACATTACATAAGTTCACATGAAAGTGATGCATTGCCACTAGCAGCACCACTCAATGGCACCGTGGTTAAACATTTGGTTGAGGTTGGCAGTACGATTAGCAAAGGCGATCCTGTTGTGATCATTGAAGCTATGAAAATGGAATACACCCTCAATGCGCCACACGATGGCATTTTACAAAGCTATTGTTTTGGTGAAGGTGAATTGGTATCTCACGGTGCCCTACTCGCCATTGTTGAAGATACCACACAACAGGAAGGTGCCTAATGAGTGCCTTTCCTGATTCGGTTCGTATTGTTGAGGTGGGTGCGCGTGACGGCCTACAAAACGAGAGTTTGGTAAATACTCAGGATAAAATTTCACTGATTAATGCCCTTGTACAAGCCGGTTTAAAAGATATAGAAGCAGGTGCGTTTGTATCCCCTAAATGGGTGCCACAAATGGCAGACTCGGCAGATGTGATTAACGCACTTAAATTACCAAATATTAACTTAAGTGCGCTGACACCAAACTTGAAAGGTGCGCACGCGGCCCATGACGCTGGTATTAAAGAGTTTGCAATTTTTACAGCCGCTAGCGAGTCGTTCTGTAAAAAAAACATCAACTGCTCAATTGACGAAAGTATCACACGCTTCAGTGAAGTTATGAACTTTGCAAAAGAGCATAATATCCGTGTTCGTGGTTACGTAAGTTGTGTACTTGGCTGTCCTTACGAAGGAGACATAGACGCTAAGGCTGTGCTTGATGTAACACAAAAGCTATTAGATTTAGGCTGTTACGAAGTAAGCCTTGGAGACACAATTGGCGTAGGTACTGCAAAAAAAGTAACTCAACTCATAGAATTACTTTTAATGCACATAGACAGCAACCGACTTGCAGTGCATTTTCATGATACATACGGGCAAGCGCTCACAAATATTTACGCAGCGCTAAGCCTAGGAATATCAACGGTTGACGCAGCAGTTGCCGGCCTTGGTGGGTGCCCTTATGCTAAAGGCGCGTCAGGAAATGTTGCCACTGAAGATGTCGTTTACTTACTTGATGGCCTTGGCATAAACCATGGAATTGATTTACAAAGGCTTGTTGATGCAGGTTGGGCCATTACTGATGCGCTTAACAAAACGCCAGTAAGTAAAGTTTCTGTAGCACTGCACAAAAAACAACAATGACACACTTACGTGTTAACTACTTTTTAGCCTATATATTACTTAAGTAAGTGTAAAACGAAGGTAAATAGTTAACAAAATTTAGCACACAATGAGGAGAGACTCATGGCCGGTTTTGATAAGGTGGTTTCAAGCTACGAAGCTGCAATGGAAGGGTTGAAAGACGGTGATACCATTATTGCCGGTGGTTTTGGTTTATGTGGAATACCTGAAGGTTTAATAAAGCAAATTAAAAAGATGAACACAAAAGAATTAACCGTTGTATCTAACAACTGTGGTGTTGATGATTTTGGTTTAGGTATTTTATTGCAAGATAAACAAATAAAAAAAGTAATTGCCTCGTATGTTGGAGAAAACGCCCTATTTGAGCAGCAATTATTAAATGGCGAAATAGATGTTGAGCTTACGCCACAAGGAACACTTGCTGAAAAAATGCGCGCTGGTGGTGCCGGTATTCCCGCATTTTATACCGCTACAGGTTACGGTACGCCCGTTGCAGAGGGTAAAGATGTAAAAGAATTTGATGGTCGCCCTTACATTTTAGAAGAGTCTATCACGGGTGAATTTGCCATTGTGAAAGCGTGGAAGGCTGACCGGTATGGAAACCTGGTATTTAGACACACAGCAATGAACTTTAACCCAATGGCTGCAACAGCAGGTAAAATTACTGTGGCAGAAGTGGAAGAAATCGTCGAGCCGGGTGAACTTGAACCAAGCCAAATCCACACCCCTGGCATTTATGTAAATCGCGTGATTAAAGGTAACTTTGAAAAACGCATTGAACGTGTAACAACACGAGATTAAGCAGGAGCAAAGTAATGGCATTATCACGTGAACAAGTTGCAATGCGCGTTGCGCAAGAACTACAAGATGGTTACTACGTTAATTTGGGCATAGGAATTCCGACACTCGTCGCAAACTATGTACCTGATGATATTGAAGTTATGCTACAGTCAGAAAATGGCCTATTAGGTATGGGGCAATACCCAACTAAAGCTGAGCTTGATGCTGATATGATTAACGCGGGTAAAGAAACCGTGACAGCAGCCACAGGTGCTGCCATATTTAATAGTGCAGATAGTTTTGCCATGATACGGGGTGGTCATGTAGACTTAACAGTTCTTGGTGCTTTTGAAGTTGACCAGAACGGTAACATCGCGTCATGGATGATCCCCAAAAAGCTTATTAAAGGCATGGGCGGCGCAATGGACTTAGTTGCTGGCGCAAAAAATATAATTGTTACAATGACCCATGCCAGTAAGCACGGTGAATCTAAGCTTCTTGAAGCATGTAGTTTACCGCTTACCGGTGTAAATTGCGTAAAGAAAATAGTAACAGATTTAGCCGTTTTAGAAGTTAAAGACGGCGCATTTCATTTAATAGAGCGTGCACCTGGTGTATCTGTAGATGAAATTATTAGCAAAACAGCAGGTAAATTACTTGTTGACGGTGAAGTACCAGAAATGGTTTTATAAGATTATTATATAGTTAACTTTACCCTGTACCGACCTCATTCCCAGTGCCAATGGCGCTGAGTTACCCAAAATCCCTCGCAAGAGGGATTTTTTTTGCCTACAATGCTATTTTTATGGTTAATTAATACACGCTTAATAAATTATTATCTATAATAGATGCATAAATACTTTGTTATTTAGCTAGAGCTATTGCACTAATTTGTTGTTATGATGCACCAAAATTGTGAAGCTGCCCTATCAATAAAATTAAGTTATTGATAGTATTGAATAATAACATTTGGATCGATATTTGCCTGTACAGGTAATCTAAACATTTAAACACTGGAAAACATGCAAACTCCTATTCGTGGTCTTCGTTCTTTTTGCTTTGCAGCAAGAAGCCTAAGTTTTAAGCATGCAGCCAATGAGCTGTACTTAACACCGTCGGCGGTAAGCCACCAAATAAAACAACTAGAAGAACAACTTGGTATAGAGCTGTTTCATCGTAAAACACGTTCGATTAGCCTAACTACGGCTGGAAAAAACTTTTTTGATGCGATCTCCCCTATCATTACAATGTTAGAAGGTACCATTAATGAGTTTAGTCAATTACAACAAAACACAAATATCACGATTACTTTACCCGAGTTTTTTGCCAGTGAATTGCTGATGCCAAAATTAAGCGAATGGACCACTCAGCATCCTAATATTAATTTGCAAATGGACACGCTTAAAACACGTAAAGAACTTACCCGCCATAGTGATTTGTCTATTGTGCTTTCGTCAAGTAAGCCAACTGAGGGCGCAGTCACTGAGCTATTTAATTTAGAATACATTCCTGCATGTAATAAAAAATTACTTGAACAGTGGAAAAACAACGATTTACAAGCACTGAACCAAGTACCACTAATTTTACACAAAGCACGCCCTTGGGCATGGCACCAGTGGGCTGAAAAAGTGGGCATAGATGATTTTTCGCCTACGCAAATTATTCAGATAGATAGTATGTTTGGTGTTGCACGTGCCGCACAGCAAGGTATGGGGATTGCACTTATTCCTCTACCTATAAGCCAAAGCTGGTTAGACGAGCAATGGTTATATAAATTGTTTGAACAGCCATTAACGACTAAAGATAAATATTATTTGGTTCAACACGACTCAAATGTAGCCAACCACCCTCTAGATCTGTTTGCTAAATGGGTAGTTGATACTTTTAGAAAAACACAAGAACAATAATTTTTAGTTCACACTTAGTTAATTTATTTACTGTATAAATCATAAAAAATTCACATTAAATTAATGAAAAAGCCAACTTATTATCAATGAGTTGGCTTTTTTGTTATTTAATTTTTATGGTTTATATGTCGAAAGGATATATAAAAATATAAATCCATACTATTCAATAGCTTATGTTTTTAGTTTAAATCTTGAACGCTTTAATTGACGACTGATTATTTTATCAACGCTTAAAGATCAAATTAAGATCCTATTGAAAAATAAAAACAGTGAATCACTGGTTTACTCACTAGATACTGCTAACGATTGCCCGCTGGCATTTTTCTTGTGGGTTTGGCTTTTATGGCTAATTATCTACGCTATATCGAGATACATGTAATTGTGCGATGTCTTGATAAGTTCGATAAACTCGCACGACGCGAAGTGTAGGCGTCGTGCGAGTCCTTACACTTATTTAATGAAAGACAATAAGTCGGTAGGAGAATCAATAATGTGATCAGCCTGCCAAGTTTGGCAGTCTTCATCAGCTAATATATAGCCCCAATTAGCGACAAAAGTTTTCATTAGTGCACTATTTCCGGCCTGAATATCACGTAGAGCGTCTCCAACATAAAAACATTGCTGATTATCGACATTAATTTGTTGGCAAGCATACAAAATAGGCTCTGGATCCGGTTTACGTTTAGCTAAGGTATCGCCACCTACCATTACCGCACACTGTGCGAATTCAGGATAATGGGGTAACAAGATTTTAGTGAGGCCTTCAGGCTTATTGGTGACAATACCCCAAGGGATACTTTCAGCTTCCAGTTGTTGTAATAACGCTTTCACACCTGGATACAGACGGGTATGCGTGGCAATATTTTCTTGATAATAATCAAGAAATTGTTGACGTAATATTTCATAGTCATATTGCTTTATTTCGGCACCAAAACCTAGATTCAATAATCCCAAAGCACCGTCAGAAGCGATAGGGCGATAATCTTTTGCAGCGACAGGCATTTTACCGTAATGATTTAGCACATAATTTAACGCCGCACCTAGGTCATCGGCGGTATCTAATAACGTGCCATCTAAATCAAAAAGTACACTGGCAATTGCCGATGATGAAGGGTTTTTACTGGTCATAATTTTGCGCTAAACCTTCTGACAACAAAGAATGTAATTGACATCAAGTGACGCGTTAAGCTTATGATTTTCAGTTAACGGATTGTAGTGAATACCTGCGGCGTCAATACATTTTAAGTCAACTGATTCAGCCCATGAAATAAGGGTAGAGGGGCGAATGAAGCTATCGTGGTCGTGTGTACCATTTGGCACCAACTTAAAAATTTTCTCTGCAGCAACTATCGCCAATAGATAAGCTTTTAATGACTTATTTAAAGTTGAGAAAAACACATAGCCACCAGGTTTTACCATCTGCGCACAGGCGTTTACGATAGACGCTGGATCAGGTACATGTTCGAGCATTTCCATGCAAGTAACCACATCGTAATGCTCAGGTTGTTGCTGGGCTTTTTCTTCAGCTGTAATTTTCTGGTAGTCAACCGTTATACCTGCTTCTAATGCGTGCAATTTTGCAACATTTAATGGCTCTTGCCCCATATCAATGCCAGTAACTTCGGCGCCAAGCTGGGCAAGACTTTCAGCTAAAATACCGCCACCACAGCCAACATCAATAATTTTCTTCTCGAAGATGTCTCCAACATGTTGGCAGATAAATTGTCGACGCAGCGGATTAATTTGATGCAGTGGCTTAAAATCGCCATCAAGTTCCCACCATTGGCTGGCGACTTGTTCAAATTTAGCTATTTCATCTTGATTTACATTTAAAGGGTTGGACATGGCTATTACTATTATTTGTCTTGATGATGTTGGCGATTCTAAACCAATATTTACAGCAAGCCTAGCGTGAAAATTGATTCATCTTAAATAAAGTTAAAATGCTGATGGTTTTATGCGTTGTTTGTTTATAACTATGTTGATTTCTCAAATCATCAGTAGATTAATATCAGCGATAAAAGCTTGCAATGATGATAAAATATACGTTTGGATACCTTATGTGTCTAAAATGCGAACAATGGTCATGATGAAAGTTATTATTTGCCTTAAATTTAATGAAAAAATTCATTGAAATCAGATTGGTATCAGTAATATAGCGAATATCTCGCATTTACTTGAAACTTTAGCTTTTACACGGCAAAATGAAGCAAAATAAAGCGGTAGGGCATAACAAATAATTATGCTAGTATGCCGTGTTAATTAAAAATAATAATTTCGAAATTTTCTGAATTAGATTTACGTTAAGGGATACCATCAATTTATGACCGATTTGGCGAATAATATTGCTCCTGTCAATATTGAGGATGAGCTAAAAAGCTCCTATTTAGATTACGCCATGAGTGTAATCGTAGGTCGTGCATTACCAGATGTACGTGATGGCTTAAAACCAGTACATCGTCGCGTACTTTTCGCGATGAACGTGTTAGGTAACGACTTTAACAAGCCGTACAAAAAATCAGCACGTGTTGTTGGTGATGTTATCGGTAAGTATCACCCGCATGGTGATACCGCTGTATATGATACAATTGTTCGAATGGCGCAGCCTTTCTCATTACGCTACATGCTTGTCGATGGCCAAGGTAACTTTGGTTCTGTCGATGGTGATTCAGCGGCGGCAATGCGTTATACCGAAATTAGAATGTCGAAAATTGCGCATTCTATTTTGGCTGACTTAGACAAAGAAACGGTTGATTACGTTGCCAACTATGATGGCACTGAAATGATCCCAGCGGTCATGCCGACACGTATTCCTAATCTATTAGTTAATGGTACTTCCGGTATTGCGGTAGGTATGGCAACTAATATTCCTCCTCATAATTTAACTGAAGTTATTAATGGCTGTTTAGCTATTATCGATAACAGTGACATTAGTTTTGAAGAGCTATTAGAACATATTCCAGGTCCTGATTTCCCAACAGCAGGCATTATCAGTGGTCGTGCAGGTATTCAAGAAGCTTACCTAACTGGCCGTGGTAAAATTAAGATCCGTGCTCGTGCAGACATTGAAGTTGACGAGAAGTCTGGCAAAGAAACCATTGTGGTTCATGAGTTACCTTACCAAGTTAACAAAGCCCGTTTGATTGAAAAAATGGCTGACTTGGTAAAAGAGAAACGCCTTGAAGGTATTTCTGCGCTTCGCGACGAGTCTGATAAAGACGGTATGCGCATGGTGATTGAAGTTAAGCGTGGAGAAGTAGGCGAAGTTATTTTGAATAACTTATACAAGCTTACTCAAATGCAAGTTTCATTTGGTTTGAATATGGTGGCATTGACCAATGGTCAGCCTAAATTGTTCAACTTACGTGAAATGCTTGATGCTTTTATTTTGCATCGCCGAGAAGTGGTTACGCGTAGAACCATCTTTGAATTACGCAAAGCGCGTGAACGTGCACATTTATTAGAAGGCTTATCAATAGCTCTTGCTAATATTGACCCAATAATTTCGTTAATTAAAAACTCACCAACGCCAAGCGAAGCTAAAGAGCAATTGTTAGCACGTGGTTGGGATTTAGGTTTAGTTGCAGATATGCTTTCTGCGGCTGGTGATGATGCTGCACGCCCTGAGTGGGTTGAAGATGAATTTGGTATTCGTGATGGTCAGTATTTCTTAACACCGCCACAAGCACAAGCCATTCTAGACTTACGCTTACATAAGCTAACGGGCCTAGAACACGAGAAAATTTTAAGCGAATACAAAGCATTATTAGATATCATTGCAGAGTTACTTCATATTTTAGCAACACCATCACGTTTGATGGAAGTTATCCGTGAAGAGCTTGAAGTTATTCGTGATGATTTTGGTGACGAACGTCGTACTGAAATTACTAATGCTTCGCATGATCTTTCAATGGAAGATTTGATCACCGAAGAAGATGTTGTAGTCACACTGTCTCATGAAGGTTATGTTAAATATCAAATATTGAGTGATTACCAAGCACAGCGTCGTGGTGGTAAAGGTAAAGCTGCAACGAAGATGAAAGAAGAAGACTTCATTGAACGTTTACTTATTGCTAATACTCACGATACTATTTTATGTTTCTCAAATCGCGGGAAACTATACTGGTTAAAAGTGTTCCAGTTACCGTTAGCAAGCCGTACTGCTCGTGGTCGTCCGATTGTTAATATTCTACCGTTAGAGGCTGATGAGCGTATTACCGCAATTCTGCCAGTTCGTGAATATGAAGAAGATAAGTTTATCATCATGGCAACCGCATCAGGTACTGTGAAGAAAACAGCGTTAACTGCTTATAAAAATCAACGCGCTAACGGTATTATCGCCTTGAACTTACGTGACGACGATACCTTAATTGGTGTTGATATTACTAACGGTGATAACGACATTATGTTGTTCTCTGATGCGGGTAAAGTTGTACGTTTCAATGAGAAAAAACGTGACAGTGAAACCGGCGAAGTTAAGGTAGATCCTGAAACCGGCGAACAACAATGGGCATTAAAACCTATTGGTCGAACGGGCACAGGTGTACGTGGTATCAAGTTAGAAGGCGATCAAAAAGTTGTCTCTTTAATTGTGCCTAAAAATGACGGCCCAATCATGACTATCACTGAAAATGGCTTTGGTAAGCGTACAGCATTAGATGAATATCCTGCTAAGAGTCGTGCTACAAAAGGTGTTGTATCAATTAAGGTCAGTGAGCGTAATGGTCCTGTTGTTGGTGCGGTACAAGTTGAAGAGCAAGACGAAATTATGCTGATCACCGACAATGGTACACTAGTACGTACCCGTGTTGATGAAGTGAGTGTTATTGGTCGTAATACACAAGGGGTTCGTATCATTCGTACGATTGAGGGCGAGCATGTTGTTGCCTTACAGCGCATTGATGAAATTGAAGAAACCGAAGTATTCGACGCTACAGAAGAAGGTGATGAAGCTTCTACTCCATCAGTTGAAGGTGGCACAGCGGATACACCAGAAGCAAATGTTGAGGGTGAGCACGATGACTCTGAACTCAATAATGACAACGATACTCAAGAGTAACCGTTGATAACATAGAAAAGGCGGTATTTACCGCCTTTTTTTATGTGTAAAATTCGCTTAATCGTGAAATTTTATTGATCTAATAAAGGTAAAATAGTTATATCAAAGTTGAATTAATAATTGATGCAATAAACCAGTAATGTATGCTTATGTGACTAAGGTTCAAAGTTACCATATGATCCTGAAATTCATGCGATGACCGCATGCCATTTGCGAAAAATTCAGTGCTTAGTTTGGCTTTCATTGAGTCAAATAATCCAAGCAAATTACTTAGAAAAGGGTGTAGTGTTTAATGTCTAGTGTTTACAATTTTTGCGCAGGTCCTGCGATGTTACCTGTAGATGTCATGAAAAAAGCGCAAAGTGAGTTTTTAAATTTTGCTAATACAGGCAGCTCTGTGATGGAGTTAAGTCACCGAAGTAAAGAGTTTATTGCTGTGGCCGAAAAAGCTGAAGCTGATTTACGTAAACTAATGGCAATACCTGAACATTATAAAGTATTGTTTTGTCATGGTGGTGGTCGTGGCCAGTTCTCCGCCGTAGCACTAAATTTATTAGGTGAGACTAAAAAAGCTGATTATATTGTAACGGGAGCTTGGTCTAAATCTGCTGCAGAAGAAGCCAGCCACTATGGCGACATTAATGTGATAAATGTCATGGATAATGTCGATGGTGTTCAACGTGTAAAACCAAGCAGTGAATGGCCAATCAGTCAAGATGCAGCTTATGTACATTATTGCCCAAATGAAACTGTGGACGGTATTGAGATTTTTGAGGTACCCAATACCGGCGATATACCACTAATTGCTGATATGTCATCAACTATTTTATCGCGTGAATTTGATGTCAGTAAATTCGGACTCATCTATGCCGGTGCACAAAAAAATATTGGCCCATCCGGGTTAACACTGGTGATTGTTCGTGAAGATTTGCTTGGCAACGCTCATATTGATACACCTTCAATTATGAATTACCAAGTATTAGCTAATAATGGCTCTATGTATAACACGCCACCAACTTATGCCTGGTATTTGGCAGGTTTAGTGTTTGAATGGTTACTGGCTAAAGGTAGCGTTAGGGCTATTGCTGACATTAATGCACAAAAAGCACAGCTACTTTATCAATATATTGATAAAAGTGACTTTTATAGCAATTCAATTACTCCTGAAAATAGAAGCTTAATGAATGTACCTTTTTGGTTAGCTGATGATGACTTGTCTGGTGAGTTTTTAGCGCAGGCACAACAACAAGGGTTAACCGCATTAAAAGGGCATCGTATGGTGGGTGGAATGCGTGCAAGTATATATAACGCTATGCCGATAGAAGGTGTTCAGGCGTTAGTTGATTTTATGAAAAAGTTTGCCGCAGGAGTGAAGTAATATGGAACAATTAACCCTACAGCCAATTGACAAAATTCAGGGTGAAGTATTTTTACCAGGTTCAAAAAGTTTATCTAATCGTGCATTACTGATAGCAGCACTTGCACAGGGTGAAACAAAAATCACTAATTTATTGGTCAGTGATGACATCAATCATATGCTAAATGCCTTAAAAACCTTAGGTATTCAGTATAGTTTAAGTGACTGTGGTACAGAATGTACAGTGATTGGTAATAACGGTTTCTTTGCCAGCAAAGACGCTCTAGAGCTATATCTAGGTAATGCTGGTACCGCAATGCGACCTTTATGTGCCGCGCTTGCTGCAAGTGAAGGTGAGTTTATTTTAACCGGTGAGCCAAGGATGAAAGAACGACCGATAGGCCACTTGGTCGATGCGTTAGCTCAACTCAATGCTGATATTGAATATTTAGAAAATAAGGATTATCCACCGATAAAAATTAATGGTAAGCAATTATCCGGTACGACTGTAAAGATTGATGGTTCGATATCAAGCCAGTTTTTAACCGCTATTTTAATGGTAGCTCCATTACTCCATTCAGATACCAATATTGAGATTGAAGGTGAATTAGTCTCTAAACCCTATATTGATATTACCCTTGATATTATGGCTAGGTTTGGCGTTACCGTACAAAACAACCATTATCAATCTTTTACTGTCAAAGGTAACCAGTCTTATCAAGCGGTTGAAAAATACATGGTCGAAGGAGATGCGTCTTCTGCCTCATACTTTTTAGCGGCCGGTGCGATAAAGGGTGGAGAGATAACCGTACATGGTGTTGGTAAGCTCAGTGTTCAAGGCGATAAGTATTTTGCTGATGTGCTCGAAAAAATGGGTGCTGAAGTCATTTGGCATGATGAGTCAATTACCGTAATTGGTAAACCGCTTACTGGTGTTGATATGGACATGAATCATATTCCCGATGCGGCAATGACGATAGCAACGACAGCACTTTTTGCTCAAGGTACAACCACTATTCGAAATATTTATAATTGGCGAGTTAAAGAAACCGACCGGTTAACAGCGATGGCGACTGAGCTACGAAAAGTAGGCGCGACTGTGGAAGAGGGTGAAGATTATATTTCGATAACACCGGCTGCAGTGTTGAAACATGCCGAAATTGATACTTATAATGATCATCGTGTTGCTATGTGTTTTTCGCTTGTTGCATTAAGTGATACGCCGGTAACGATTAATGATCCCAAGTGTACCGCTAAAACATTTCCTGATTATTTTGATAAGTTATCTCAAGTCTCTTGTTAAAGTGATAGAGAATAACTTTTTTAGGCGATTTTGCCAGATAAATCCCGTATAATGCCGCCGATTTTCGACTTTAGGAGATAAATATATGCAGGAAAGCATTCCAGTCATTACTATTGATGGGCCCAGTGGGGCAGGTAAAGGAACTGTTGCGCGTATTGTCGCTGAACAATTAGGTTGGCACTTATTAGACAGTGGTGCAATTTACCGCGTGCTTGCGGTCGCCGCACAGCACCATCAGATTAGTGTTGATGATGAAGATTCCTTATTACCTGTCGCCGCACACTTAGATGTGCAGTTTCAAATCTGTAGTGAAGGAGAAGGTAAAGTTATTTTAGAAGGCGAAGATGTATCAAATGCAATTCGTACTGAAGAAATTGGTGCATTAGCATCAAAGGTTGCCGCATTTCCTCGTGTTCGAGAAGCGTTGTTAAGACGTCAGCGTGCATTTAAAGTTGCTCCTGGCTTAGTCGCCGATGGTCGTGATATGGGTACCGTGGTTTTTACACAAGCACCTGTAAAAGTATTCTTAACGGCCAGTGCTGAAGAAAGAGCACAAAGAAGATATAATCAGTTGAATGAAAAAGGCTTTGATGTTAAAATCGGGCGCCTTTTGGATGACATACGTCAAAGAGATGAGCGAGATCAAAACCGTAAGGTGGCGCCGCTTGTTCCTGCAGAAGGAGCATTAATTATTGATTCTACTGAACTTTCTATTGATGAAGTGGTTAGTAAAATCTTATCATTTAGTAATGAAAAATTAATGTAAACGAAGTAATAATGCTTCAAAATAACCTAAGGTAAGGATGCGTTAGGTCTTATTAACAACCCCATGAGACATGTATGTTGATTGGATTAACTCTGAGTTCATAGACAAATTATGACTGAAAATTTTGCACAACTTTTTGAAGAAAGTTTAAAAACAATCGAAACACGCCCTGGTTCAATCATTAAAGGGACTGTAGTAGCCATTACTAAAGACAACGTTTTAGTTGACGCTGGCTTAAAATCTGAATCTGTTATTTCAATTGACCAATTTAAAAGTCTTACTGGTGAAGTTGAAGTTTCTGTAGGTGATGAAGTTGACGTATCACTAAAAGCTACAGATGATGGTTTCGGTGAGACTATTCTTTCTCGTGATGACGCAAAACGCCATGAAGCTTGGCAAGTGCTTGAAAAAGCATATGAAGAAAAAGAAACTATTATCGGTGTTATTAACGGTAAAGTTAAAGGTGGTTTCACAGTTGAAGTTAGCAACATCCGTGCTTTCTTACCTGGTTCATTAGTAGATGTTCGTCCTATTCGTGACACTACTCACCTTGAAGGTAAAGATTTAGAATTTAAAGTTATTAAGCTTGATCAAAAGCGTAATAACGTTGTTGTATCTCGTCGTGCTGTTATCGAATCAGAAAGCAGTGTTGAACGTGATGAATTATTAGCTTCTCTTGCTGAAGGCATTGAAGTTAAAGGTATCGTTAAGAATTTAACTGACTACGGTGCATTCGTAGACTTAGGCGGCATTGACGGTCTACTTCACATCACAGATATGGCTTGGAAGCGTGTTAAGCACCCAAGTGAAATCGTAAATGTTGGTGATGAGATTCAAGTTAAAGTATTGAAATTCGATCGTGAGCGTACTCGTGTATCTCTAGGTATGAAGCAGTTAGGCGAAGATCCATGGGTTGCTATCGCTAAACGTTACCCTGAAGGCGCTAAGCTTACAGGTCGCGTAACTAACTTGACTGACTACGGTTGTTTCGTTGAAATCCAAGAAGGCGTTGAAGGTTTAGTTCACGTTTCTGAAATGGATTGGACTAACAAAAACATCCACCCATCTAAAGTTGTTAACTTAGGTGATACGGTTGAAGTTATGGTGCTTGAAATTGACGAAGAACGTCGTCGTATTTCTCTTGGCCTTAAACAATGTATCCCGAACCCTTGGGAAGAGTTTGCTAAAAACTTCAACAAAGGTGACAAAGTATCAGGTAAGATCAAGTCAATCACTGACTTCGGTATCTTTATTGGTCTTGACGGTGGTATTGACGGTCTTGTTCACTTATCTGATATTTCTTGGGCTGGCGGTGAAGAAGCTGTTCGTGAATACAAGAAAGGTGATGAAATCTCAGCTGTTGTACTTCAAGTTGACCCAGAGCGTGAGCGTATCTCTTTAGGTGTTAAACAAACTGAAGATGATCCGTTTAATCAATACCTTGCAGATAACAAAAAAGGTGCTATTGTTACAGGTAAGGTTATTGAAGTAGACGCTAAAGGCGCTAAAATTGAATTAGCTGAAGGCGTTGAAGGTTACCTTCGTGTTGCTGATATTTCACGTGAACGTATCGAAGATGCGACAACTGAATTATCTGTAGATGATAGCGTTGAAACTAAGTTTGTTGGTGTTGATCGTAAGAACCGCACTATTAGCTTATCAATCAAAGCTAAAGATCAAGCAGACGAGCGTGAAGCTATGGATACATTGAACCAAGCTCCAGAAGACACTTCTGGTCTAAGTGCAATGGCTGAAGCGTTTAAAAACGCTAAACTTTAATTCCTAGCAATACCAAGCGAAGAAGAACTGTATTATGCAGTTCTTCTTATTGTTTAAATCCGATGGCGCGAAGCTATAGTGAACACTGGAGGTCAAATGACCAAATCAGAACTCATTGAAAGATTAGCAGATAAATTAAATCATTTAGCTGCGAAAGATGTAGAACAAGCTATTAAAGAAATTCTTGAAATGATGGCGCACACTTTATCAAAAGGTGAACGTATCGAAATTAGAGGTTTTGGCAGCTTTTCGTTGCATTATCGTGCTCCTCGCGTGGGACGGAACCCAAAAACTGGCGAGTCTGTCGAGCTTGACGGTAAATATGTTCCACATTTTAAACCTGGTAAAGAATTGCGTGAAAGAGTAAATCTTTCAATCGCGTAATTGCAGAATTGATGAATAAACGGCATGCTATCAGCATGCCTTTTTTTTATGTTGTTTTGGACGAACTATCATGCGCTTATATATTACCGTTATCCTTTTCCTTCTTTTGTTAGCCGTTGCCTTTATTTTTGGTAGTCAGAATGACCAAGTGCTGACCTTAAATTATTTAATTGCTAAGACGAACCTGTCAGTTGCTGCTGCGGTAAGTTTATTTACGACCATAGGCTTTGTATTAGGATTATTATTTGCATTATTTTGGAAGTTATTGCGAATGATAAAACCAACGAAAAATGTAGCGCTGCCTGCAGGGAAAAAGTCTTAGTATGCTCGGATTATTATTTTTATTGTTACCCGTTGCCATGGGATATGGCTGGTTTATGGGGCGCAATAGTGTGAAGCAAAACGATCATAGTGCTCAACAAGAACTTTCTATAAAGTACTCAACAGGGTTAAATTATTTATTTTCAAATCAACAAGATAAAGCCATTGATTACCTACTTGAAGCTTTAAAAGTTGAAGATGATACTGTTGAGGCGCACTTTGCGATGGCCAATTTATTCAGACGTCGCGGCGAGCTAGATCGGGCATTAAAAGTACATGAACATTTAGTACGACAAAAACATTTACCGAATAGTGCTAAACAGCAAGCAGTATTTGAACTGGCGAAAGATTTTCTCAGTGCAGGACTGTATGACCGCGCTGAGTCTATGTTTCATAAGTTATCAAAATCGAAAACTTACGGGTTAAAATCTCTCACCGCTTTAATGCAAATTTATCAATCGACTAAAGATTGGCAACAGGGCATTGCTCTTAAAAAAGCGATTGCGAAAACTCGAGATAGCAAACTATTACACGCTTTGGCTAATTTCTATTGTGAATTAGCGACTTTAGCCTTAGAAAAAGATGAGTTTATCGAAGTTATCGAACTGCTAGATAATGCATTAAGCCATGATCCTAACTCTTCTAGAGCCAATTGGTTGATGGCACAAATTTATGAAAACCATCAACAATACAATGAAGCTTGCCAATGTTATAAAGCTATCTATGAACAAGATAAAGAGTTTTTTCCTGATGTAATTGAAAAAATGTACCTTTGTTATCAAGCATTGGATGCAGAAAACGATTTTTATCAATTTATTAAAAAAGTGTATGAGGAAACGGGCAGTACATCGGCGCTCATAAAGTATTTAACCCATATAGAACAAGTTAAAGGCGTTAATTCGGCGAAAAAATTTACTTTATCGGCATTAAAGCGGCGCCCAACTATTCGTGGCTTTAAGCATTTTGTCAAAATGCAAATGACAGGTAATGAATCTGTGAACACCTCAGAAAATCTTGAGGTTATTCGTGAGTTGGTATCCGCTTATTTAAATGTTAAACATCGTTATAGTTGCAGAACTTGCGGTTTTAATTCCAGTACACATTATTGGTCATGCCCATCATGTCATGATTGGGAGCAACTAAAACCTGTCCGTGGTTTAGATGGTGAATAATCCCATACTTTATAAAAATTGCCTTAGATAATCATTAGTTGATCAGTACTAATGCCAAGGCGTGAACGTTATCGTAAAAATAATCGTAAAAATAGTTACCTATTGAGGAAAATAGCATGATAGATGCAAAAGTTGTCGTAGCCTTAGATTTTGATAATAAAGATGAGGCATTGTCTTTTGTAGATAAGATACAACCTAGTGATTGTCGATTGAAAGTTGGCAAAGAAATGTTTACTCACTTTGGGCCTGAATTTGTTAAAGAACTTGTTAACCGAGGCTTCGACGTTTTTCTTGATTTAAAGTTTCACGATATTCCTAATACCGTGGCTAAAGCCGTTGCTGCGGCTGCAGACTTAGGTGTTTGGATGGTTAATGTTCATGCCTCAGGTGGTATTAAAATGATGCAAAAAGCTAAAGAAGCATTATTACCCTTCGGCGATAAAGCCCCTCTACTGATTGCTGTTACGGTGTTAACCAGTATGAGTGAGGAAGACCTTGCAGGTATAGGTATTACACGAACACCAGCAGAGCAAGTACAGCATTTAGCGACGTTAACGAAAAATGCTGGTTTAGATGGTGTAGTTTGTTCTGCGATGGAAGCTGAATCTTTAAAGCAATCACTAGGTCAAGATTTTAAGCTTATCACACCAGGTATACGTCCAGCTGGTTCAAATGCTGATGATCAAAAGCGAATTATGACGCCTGAACAAGCGTTAAATGTAGGTGTTGATTACTTGGTTATTGGCCGTCCTATTACGAAGGCAGAAAATCCGCATGCAGTATTACAAGCGATCAACTTATCAATTAGCTAGCTTTAATGCACTTATCGTTAATCGTTAATTGTTAATCGGCTATTTGACAAATAAGACCAACACTTCTAAACCTAATACAGCGAGTTATTATATTTCATAGCTCGCTTATATGGATATTAACTATTAGAAGGAAGGCATAATGAAAACCCATATCTATTATTTTCTCATCATTTTATTCACTGTAATATCATTGCCACTTCATGCTGTAGACGCTGTAAAAGCGTCTGAAGATATTGTATCTCAAGAAATGGTTGTTGATATTAATAAAGCTGATATCGACACCTTAGTGTTATTAAAAGGTATTGGTGAAAAACGTGCAAAAGCAATCGTTGCTTATCGCGAATTAAATGGCTCATTTAGTTCGGTTGAGGATCTACTCAATGTTAAAGGAATAGGTCAGCGAGTGTTGGAGCAGAATAAAGCAAGAATAAAATTATGACTGTTAAGCTGACAAAATAAGTTTACACAGATAGATAAAAAAAATGCCAGTCATTAGACTGGCATTTTTTATCAGTTAGTCTGTTTAAAGCAAGCTATCTAAAGTGAGTTCCATCATACCTTTAAAGGTCGTTTCACGTTCATCTGCTGTTGTTTGCTCACCAGTTTTGATGTGATCGCTGACAGTCAAAACCGTTAACGCTTTTTTGCCATACTCGGCTGCTACACCGTATAATCCAGCGGCTTCCATTTCAACAGCTAAAATGCCGTATTTTTCCATTAAAGCAAACATTTCAGGTTGCGGTGTATAAAATAAGTCTGCAGTAAAAATATTACCCACACGTACGTCTTTACCCGTTTTTTCGGCTGTTTTAACTACTTTGTGTAATAAATCAAAATCGGCGGTGGCAGCAAAATCGTAACCATTTAAGCGTGAACGATTAACATTTGAATCGGTACTTGCTGACATGCCAATAATAATGTCACGAACTTTTATGTCATCACGTACTGCACCACAAGAGCCAATACGAATAATACTTTCTACGCCGTAATCTTTATAAAGTTCTGTCGCGTAAATTGAGATAGAAGGGATGCCCATACCTGAGCCCATTACTGAAACGGGTTTACCTTTATAGGTACCGGTATAACCAAACATATTACGTACACGTGTTACGCATTTTACGTCTTCAAGAAAATTATCTGCAATATATTTTGCGCGTAATGGATCGCCCGGCATAAGTACCGTTTTGGCGAAATCGCCGTTGTTTGCTTCTATATGTGCTGTTGCCATGAGTGTTAACCTTTGTTAATGGTGTTTCAATCACAGTAAGTTTCTAGCCATTGCTGATAATTTTACATTCAGCCGCTATCAAGGGTGTTTTACTGATATGTCTTTTAAATTTTTGAAGTTGAATTCTAACTGAAAAAGCGCTCTATGATCCAGTGATAACCGACACTACCTATATAAATGCCGAAAATTCCAGCAATACCTGATAAAACAGGTGGTGCAGGGATTGGCAATTTGAGTAATGAAAATACTAAACCGACAACAATGCCCGTTATTGTCGCAATAATAACTTCAAACACGTGTACTCCTCGTTGATTGTTAATCGCATATTTTAACCTGATATTAACAAGCGCAACAATCAGTACTAAGCGTTATCTTGTACTTTTTGCTTTAATGCTGCTTTTTCGCTCGGTGATAAAAAGCTTGCAGTTAGAGCATTTTCTTGTAGTTGCTGTATTTCTTTGTCATTAAAGCCTAGCGTTTGACGAGCGAGGCGATATTCATTTTTAAGTTCAATACCTTGAACACCTGGATCATCTGTATTTAGACAAACTAATAGATCTTTGGCTAAAAACTGCTTAATAGGGTGCTGTGACAAGTCTTTTATTGTACCGGTCTGAAAATTTGACGTTAAGCATGACTCGATGGCAATGTTATTTACTCGCATAAAATCCATTAATTTTTCATCTTGATGACAAGCTACACCATGCCCGATTCTCTTGGCATGTAATTGGTTGATTGCCTGCCAAATACTCTCTGGTCCAGCAGCTTCACCTGCATGTACGGTAACATTGAGTTGCGCTTTTTGTACTTGTTTAAAATGATCAACAAACATTTCACCAGGAAAGTTATATTCATCACCTGCAAGGTCGATGGCAATTAAATGTTGTTTATGAGTAAGTAGTGCATCAAGCTCGGCCTGGCATTTTTCGACACCAAAGGTACGACTTAAAATACCGATAAGATTAATTTTTACGTCGTATACCTTACATGCTGCATTAATGCCATCAATAACCGCGGCAACAACATCTGCAACCACTAGATTATTGTTCATTGCCATATAATAAGGCGAGAAGCGCAGCTCGGCATAATGAATACCCGCATGAAAAGCATCTTCAACATTTTCATAGGCGATACGCTTACAGTCATCCAAGGTCTTGAGAACCGCTACGCCCCAATCAAGTTTACTGAGAAAAGCCAGTAAATCGCTTTCACTACCTTGAATTTGTACATGTGGAATAAAGGCTTCAAAATTTGTTTCAGGCAAAACAATATTATGTTGCTGTGCTAATGCCCAAATAGTTTTTGGGCGAATATTACCGTCCAAATGACGGTGTAAATCAATTAAAGGTAGGTGAGAATGGGTCATAGTTATTGGCAACCTATATGAATGTGTTTTATGAAAAATCGACCAAAGTATTATAGAACTAAGCTGATTAATTTTGCTCATTTGTCGAGTAATTTTATTATACCGCTTTTTTCGTATTTTATGTTGCTATTAGGCTGACAACACTGATAAATTATATTTGGGATTGATCATCTAGGTGTCTAGACGTAAATAAAAATTATTCGCAGTATAAAGAGAAAATATTATGGTTGCACAAACCGACGACGTTCGTATTAATAAAATCAAAGAACTTTTACCTCCTATCGCTTTATTAGAGCGATTTCCTTCATCAGAACAAGCAACAAAGTCGGTGTTTGCTGGCAGAAATGCCATCAGTAAAATTTTTAATAATCAAGATGATCGCTTACTCGTGGTTATTGGTCCTTGTTCGATACATGACCCTGAAGCGGCGTTGGAATATGGTCAGCGTTTAGTTAAATTACGTGAAAAGTATCAGGATACACTCGAAATTGTTATGCGTGTTTATTTTGAAAAGCCCAGAACAACGGTTGGTTGGAAGGGGTTAATTAACGACCCTTATATGGATAATAGTTTTAAGCTTAACGATGGTTTGCGTATTGGTCGTAAGTTATTATTGGATTTAAATAATCTAGGTTTACCAACGGCGGGCGAGTTTTTAGATATGATCACTCCCCAGTATATGGCTGATTTTATGTGTTGGGGAGCGATTGGCGCACGTACCACTGAAAGCCAAGTACATCGAGAACTTGCCTCTGGTTTATCTTGTCCTGTTGGCTTTAAAAATGGTACTGATGGAACGATTAAAGTCGCGATTGATGCTATTGGCGCAGCCAGTGCATCTCACCATTTTCTATCCGTAACAAAGTATGGTCATTCCGCTATTGTGGAAACAACAGGTAATGAAGACTGCCATATTATTTTACGTGGTGGTAAAACAACAAATTATGATGCCGAAAGTGTTAAAAGTGTGACTGAGCAATTAAGCCAATCAAAGCTAAATACTCATATAATGATTGATTTTAGCCACGCCAATAGTAGTAAGAAGTTTGAAAATCAAATGCTCGTTTGTCGAGATGTATGCCAACAGATGGCTGACGGTAATCATGATATTTTTGGTGTGATGGTTGAAAGTCATTTAGTTGAGGGGCGTCAAGATTTAATTGAAGGTAAAGCGCCTACTTATGGTCAAAGTATCACTGATGCTTGTATTGGATGGCAAGACACAGAAACCTTGTTGGCTGAACTTGACCAGGCTGTTGTGCAGCGTCGAGAAAAATCCTAAACAAAACCACCAAGGACACTAATATTAGTGCCTGCCTCATAACTTCATAAAGCGTAAAAATAGTTACTGTATCTACTTTTACGCTTATAGGCATTACTCACCTTAATTACTCTATCTTGCAGAGCTTACAGCACCCCTAATTAAGTAATATAAATTCTGTATTTATTAAGCAAGATTATCTGCATTGACTTGACGTTAGCCCATAGTGTTATCGGCAATGTCACCGTTTATCGTAGAAAACTTGCTATTCATCGTTGCATGCAAAAAATAATGTAAAGCAGTGTAAAGAACATTGTTTGCCTTAATGCCGAGTCATATTATAGTTAACCAATGTTCAATGCTAAATACATGATATCAGTTATATTTTAATCATTGATAAATTAAGTATATTAGCATTTAAGTTGTTTACCGTTATTTGCATAACCAATAAGGCTCGACTGTAGTTTTTCAAACCTCAATTGCCTTAAGTGTCGACTGGTAAAATGACGTTGTTTGTATCTGTGAGGAAAGATTTTGAAAGTTCGTTCTAATAGCGTTACTAACAAGCTAGATAAGATAAGAAAATCTAGCCAAAAGTTAAGGAAAATGCCGGTGCTCAAGCATAATAGCGTTACGGTTACTTTACTTACCGTATTGCTCAGCGCTTGTAGTACGCCTAGCGGCTTATCTGATAATAAGGCCAAAAACAGCCTTAAGGAAAATATGCCAGCACAATGGCAAGCACAGGCACCACAAGCTAATCCCCTGAGTGCTGTGTCAGACAATTGGATAAAAAGCTTTGGTGATCAAGCCTTAGAGCACATGATCGCACACGCATTAACGCATAATTTTCAATTAAACGCTGAACGTTATAATGTGCAACTTGCTAAAGCGCGTTTAAAGGTTAGCATGACAACCGATTTTCCAGAATTATCGTTGTCATTGGATAATGCAAGACGTAAACAGGTGCTTGATACTACAACCAGTTATCAAACTAGCGCAGATGTTAGTATTGATCTGCGGTATGAATTGGATTTGTGGGGTAAGTTATCCGATCAACAAAACCAAGACCGATTAAATTATGCCGCAGCGCAAGCTAATTTCCAGGAAAGCAAACTTAACCTCGTCGCTAATATCAGTAAAGCTTGGTTTGATTTTATTCAAGCACAACAACTGCTGAATTTATATCAAGAACGCGCAGAAAATTTGCAACGTAATTTGGCAATGATCCAATCGTCATATCAACTTGGGTTAAATGATGCACTCGATGTCTATCTGACCAAAAACTCCGTTAACCAAGAACTTGCACGTGTTGCAGAGCAACAACAAACACTACAATCAACTAGTAGGGCACTTGAGCTGTTGTTAGGCAATTATCCACTGGCTAAACAAGTGACTAAGCAAAGTCTGCCCGTTATTAATGATGAGATTGCACTAGGTTTACCTGCTCAATTATTAACCCGACGAACTGATATACAAGCTGATTGGCTAGCGCTATTAGCCTTAGATGCAGGGCTCGCTGTTGCACACAAACAACGTTTCCCAAGCTTTAATTTAAATGCCAGTGTTAGTGATAGTGCGGATGAACTTAGTGATCTGCTCAATGGTGGCGCTTTAGCTTGGTCACTTATCGGTAGTATCACAAGTCCTTTATTTAACGCTGGTCGTCTTGAGTCACTAGAGCATCAAGCCCGATTAACCGTAGAACAAAAAGAGCAAGAATATTTACAGCAGGTTTATCAAGCTTTTGCTGAAGTTGAAAATAGCATCAGTGAACGAGATTCACTAAATCAGCGCTATGCTTATTATGTAACCGCGCAAGAAAATGCTTTAGCAGCAGAAAAACTATCATTTGATCAATATTTGCGTGGATTAGTGACCTACACGACAGTGCTTGAATCACAACGACGCTCTTTTGACGCGCAAACCACAGTGATACAACTTACCAATCAGTTATTACAAAATCGTGTAGAAATTTACCGTGCACTAGGGGGCAATTACCTTGATGAAAGCCTACAAGCACAACAATCTAAGAGTGAAAATAGCTTATTACAAGCAGCGTTAACTCAGCAAATAAACATGGATAAATGATGTCAGTAAAAATAAAAAAACTACTCCCAATTATTGTTTTATCTGCGTTGGTATTCGCAGCATATATCGTTACCAGCAACCCGCCAACAGCGAAACGTGGACGACCTAGTTCTACACCACAATTGAGTGTACAAGTGCAAAAACTCACTCGTAGTGATTTGGCGCTAACCATCGATAGCTATGGCACCATTCAACCGCGTACGCAAAGTAAATTATTACCACAAGTGTCAGGGCAAATTATAAGTATTAGTCCAAAGTTTAGAGCCGGTGGTTTTTTCGAGCAAGGTGATGTTTTAGTACAATTAGACCAACGTGATCTACTTGCTGAAGTGAAAATAGCTCAAGCAAGCTTATTTAGTGCTAAGCAAAACCTAAGTGAAGAGCAAGCACGTGTTGAACAAGCTAAACAAGACTGGCAACGCCTAGGTAACAGTGAGCAAGCGCCTGACCTTGTATTGCGTAAACCTCAATTGCTAGCAGCACAAGCCACGGTTTTTTCTGCCGAAGCAAGTTTAGCAAAAGCTAAGCTCGCGCTTGAACGCAGTAATATTGTTGCACCTTATTCTGGCCGAATTTTAAGTAAATCGGTTGATATTGGGCCTGTCTCTTATACACATCTCCGAGCCCACGAGACAAGAGGCAATCTCGT
>OJHO01000222.1_pt1 | contig 26156 bp, 20 predicted proteins | sample 1595311 | NCBI WGS metagenome assembly OJHO01 (sample SAMN05416879, study PRJEB24817) | seawater metagenome | isolation source: Sea water | place: Canada:Atlantic | collected 2013-11 | reverse complement strand
CTTTTTTGAGCAGCAATAGTGATATTTTTGTATATACCCTATTTATACTCTTTTGCAGCTGATTGGGCAATGCTAGGCAATGTGGGGTGTCAGCCTAAAGACCGACCTACATAAGAATTGTATCCAATTAGCATAAAAATCATGCCCTATAAGAATTTTTGCCTTCCTTGGCCAAGCAGTTATTAAATAGAGAATCTAATGAAGTGAAGTTAAACGTTTTGTTAAGTGCGATTTAACATCCTGACGACCGTCGAATATGGCAATAATGACGACCCGCTGAGCCATTAATTTATAGATGATTCGATAATACCCACTGATAATCTCAAGTATGAAGTCATTCGATATTTCATACAGCTCATGAGGCTTATGGCCTCGTTCAGGATGCTCACTTAAGCTTTGTACTTTTGCCTCAAGGCTATCAACGATTGATGCAGCGACATCAACACCTGCTTTTGATAAGTAATATTGCGCAATATTCAGTAGATCTGCTTTAGCCTGTTGGGTTAATTCTACAGAAAACATCATTCGTTTTATTTACCCAACAACTTCTGGCGAACTTCGTCGAACGCACTGCTTGCACTTTGCAGACGTCCCTCTGAAATATCACGCTCGCCTTGGTTAATAAGCTGTAACATGGCGATGGTATTTTCTTTGCGTTCAAACTCTTCAACCGACTGCACAACCATCGCAGCTTCGCCATTTTGAGTAATGATATAGGCTTCACCGTCGTTTTTTAGCTCGGTAGCAATTTGCGCTGCATTCGCCTTTAAATAACTAATGGGTTTGATATGGTCATGTAATGCCATGATAGTGTCCTCAATCGATGACTTCATAGGTAAATAGAGTTTGGCTAGCTTAGCACAAGACTGAATATGAATCATATTCAGTCTTGTGCTATTTGATAACGCCTATTTTTATACAATGCGACCTCGCCTTTAATCAGTGCCTTAAATAAAGGCAAGTCATCAAGTCATATTAGTATTTACGCTGTGCGCCCGTAAAAAAGGGCCGACCTACACAAGAAATATCAATATCCTCTAACCGGTTTTAAGAGGCGGTTTTAAGCGGTTTTGCTTTCAGCTTCTACTGGGCTGAAGCGTTGTTCTAGATAGTTGATGATGTCGCCAGACTCATACATCCAACGGACTTCGCCGTTGTCTTCTTCAATTCTTAGGCAAGGTACTTTTAGCTGGCCGCCGCCGTTTACTAATTCTTCTTTCGCTTGTTCGCTGCGTTTCGCATCGCGTGTTTCAATATTTAAGCCGTTGCGTTTCATGGCGCGGCGCACTTTTACGCAGAATGGGCAAGCGGCATATTGGTATAACGCGAGCTTTTTAGTGTGTGTATCAATTTCAGCTTGTTCAGCGGCTTCACGTTTGATGCTTTTTGGCGTGAATACCCAGTTAAAAAACAAGATTAAGGCGCCTAATATCGCTCGAACTATAAACATGATGCTCTCCTGCGTTGGTTTGAACGCGTTCTGTATTCAGTGTGTCGGTATTTACTGTGTCTATATTTAATGAGACAGGCGCGCATTATACTTATCTGGCTGTTAGTAGCCAGTACACAGGCCAAGCTACTTGCCTGTACTACCTGTCTAGGGTATAAAGCGCTTATGAAAACTCCAAAAAGAATCCAGCCTTTAGTTGATGATGGTGTTGTGGACGAAGTCCTCAGCCAGCTAATGAGTGGAAAAGAAGCTACTGTCTATGTTGTGCGCTGCGGCGATGAAATTCGTTGTGCGAAAGTTTATAAAGAAGCGGCTAAGCGCAGCTTCAAGCAAGCTGTACAATATCAAGAAGGCCGTAAGAGCAAAAATAGCCGTCGCCAACGCGCGATGGAAAAAGGCTCTAAGTTCGGTCGCAAGCAACAAGAAGAATCTTGGCATAATGCCGAGGTTGATGCTTTGTATCGCTTAGCAGAAGCCGGTGTGCGCGTTCCTACGCCATATGGTTGCTTCGATGGTGTGCTATTGATGGAGTTGGTGACTTATGATGATGGGGATGTTGCTCCACGCTTAAATGACGTTTCAATGACTCACGAGCAAGCTCTAGAAGATCATTTAACCATTATGAATGACGTTAAGCGTATGTTGGTGGCGGGTTTAGTACACGGCGATTTATCTGAATTTAACGTATTGGTTGATGATTACGGCCCGGTGATTATCGATTTACCGCAAGCCGTTGATGCGGCTGCAAACAATCATGCTAAATCGATGCTTGAGCGTGATGTGAATAACATGACCGAGTATTACGGTCAGTATGCGCCTGAACTATTACGCACGAATTATGCTAAAGAAATGTGGGCCTTGTACGAAGATGGCGATTTAACCGCCGATACGATTCTGACAGGTCTGTTTGAAGAGGCTACCGAAAGCGCCGACGTTGATTCTGTGATGCACGAAATCAGAGAAGTTCTAGCAGAAGAGCGTAAACGTAAAGAGCGTGAAGCCAATGCGGATGACAACTATACCTACGAAGAACTTTAATCTTCACTATCTCTGGCTAATTCTGCCCTTCTAAGTGTCATTTCAATAAATATTGTCTAGGCTTTTAATTAAGTTCTAGACGATATTTTTTTAAATGAAACAGTACTTGTCCGATACCAGCTTCAAGATATCGATAGGGTTCATTGTTGCAACAATGACTCTGCTGCTAACGCTCGCCTACGTTTTACAGGGTGAGTTGCGCCAAAAGTTGGAGCGCGATAGCTCAAAACAAGTAGAAGCCAATGGCAACGCTATTGTGGCCGAATTGGTAAGACAAACATCGCTGATTCATTCACTAGCCGAAAGCTTAACCGCTGCGGTTATCTCGATCCCTTATTCTGACGCTACTTACCGCCAAGTTCTCCCTAATCTTATTAATATTGATATTTCCAGTAACCTTGTTGCTGGGGGTGGTATTTGGCCAGAACCTAATGCTTTAGATCCCAATAAAGACAAGAACAGCTATTTCTGGGGCAAGAATGAGCTGGGGCAACTCGACTTTTATAACGACTACAACCTCCAAGGTGGCAAAGGCTACCGTAATGAGGAGTGGTATGTCCCAGCTAAGTTTTTGAATAAAACCTGTTATTGGTCACGCTCATACGTTGATCCGTTTTCGAAAGAGCCGATGGTAACTTGTACCCTACCTATTCGGAAAAACGGGCAATATATCGGCGCAACGACCATTGATATGAAGCTTGAGGGTTTAAATACTTTTTTTAAGCAGCAGTCAGAAAAACTCGGCGGCTATGTCTTCCTAGTCGACCAGAACAATAAATTCATCAGTTTTCCACAGTCTAAAGTACGCGTATCTGAAAAAGAACTCGATGAAAATCCAGAAGCTGAGCGCCTACACCAGATCTCAAATATTGCGGAGTTAGCGGCGACACAACCAAAGTTCAAACAACTTGCGGAACACCTTCTGAACCTTTCTGACCGAATTTATCATACTCACCCCGAGTTCGAATCGCAGCACCAAAAAATGGCCGCGTATTTTCACGATAACAGCTATCAAGTCACCCAAGAACAAGCGGAAATCATGGCATCTTCCATCCTCAGTCACATTGATGAGACCTTGGACAATAGTTACTTATTGGAATACTTCCAATTAAATGATGACTTTTTGCTGCAAGAAAAAGTGAATGCTTCAATATTCCACATTCCGGAGTCTTATTGGAAGTTAGTCGTCGTAACGCCAACCTCTACTGACTTTACGGCTGTTTCTAATATTATTAAAGAAACCTCCAAGCAGTTATTTATTCCCATCATTATTACTATGTCAGTATTCTTTTTCTTTATTCGCTATTACTTTATTCGTCCGCTTATTTTAATTAGTCGGCATATTCGTAAATATGCTAATAACCCTGAAGGCGAAACACTGATTGAGGGTTTTAAAAATGGTGACTTCGGCAGACTTGCAACGCTTTATAATATTAAAACCGCCCTGGTTAAAAAGTATCTATTAGAAATTTCACGGTCTAATTCGCAGCTGCAAATCTATGCGTCTTACGATGATTTAACGGGTACTTATAACCGCCGAGCATTTGATAATTTTATTGAAGAATTATTGCGTAAAGACAGTCGTAATGAACACGCTATTTTTTACTTGGATTTAGACCAATTCAAAGTTGTGAACGATACTGCTGGTCACTTAGCTGGCGACCAATTGCTTATTGCCATCAGTAAACGCATTGCTACCACATTAAGGGAAGGTGATATTCTTGCACGTATTGGTGGCGATGAGTTTGCTATGATCATTCAAGCCCCTTCTATTGAATCGTCGTTGGCGATTGCTGAGCGTATTAAGCATTCAATTTCCAGTTACCGTTTTAACTGGGATGACAATACTTTCACCGTCAGTAGCAGTATTGGTATTTTGCATCTGAGCACATTAGAAGGCGATAAAGAAAAAATTCTAAGCTGTGTCGATTCAGCCTGTTACGCTGCAAAAGAAGCCGGAAGAAACAGGAATCACCTTTATCTTCCTGAAGACAGCGGTCTATCTGAACGCTTTGGCGAGATGGAAAGTCTGGTTACGTTGCGCAAAGCGCTTGATGAAAAAAGACTTTTCCTTGAATATCAGCTTATAAAACATATCACCGGTGATTCTGCGTGTGGATTTGAAGCGTTAGTCAGAATGAAGGGCAAAGATGGTAAGACAATTTACCCCAACAGTTTTATGCCCGCCGCTGAGCGATACAATGCAACTTGGGACGTTGATCAACGCGTCATTGATCGTGCGATTGCTCAGTTTAAAGCCATTAAAGATAATTTTGATGTCGGTTTTTGTTCTATTAATTTAACTGCCGATGCGTTAAATCATGATCAACTTTTGAGCACCATTAAAAACGCGCTCACTAAATATAACATTGAGGGGTCTAACTTTTGTTTTGAAATCACCGAAACGAATGCCATCGCTAATGTGGAGCTTGCGAGTAAAATCATTAGTCAGATAAGAGAACTTGGCAGTCGAGTATCATTAGATGATTTTGGTACAGGCATGTCGTCCTACAGTTACCTTAAAGCTTTGCCGGTTGATTATTTAAAGATTGATGGCGCATTTGTGAAAAACATAGAAGAAGATATTGTTGATCATGCGTTCGTAAAATCCATTACCGACATTGCAACGGCTATGAACATTCAAACGGTGGCTGAGTGGGTAGAGAATGAAAATATTGTATTCACGCTAAAAGATATTGGCGTCGATTACGCTCAGGGCTTTGGCATTTGTAAGCCGATGTCTTTTGAAAATTTACTTATAAATAAAGAGGCAATTAGCCTCTCTATTACTAAACGTTTTGATCGCTAGCTGTTCTATCAATACTGTCTCAATCTATTCGCTAATACGCTGTCGTATATCGGCATAACGCAGCTGTTCACAACTTGCAAAGCCCGGTAGCTGCCTTACTTTATTACGTGCAAAAACGGGCACGCTGATACCCGCTAAAAACCGACACTGAATATCTAACGTCAACTCGACCTTTCCTTCTAGTGTCTTGGCCAGCCCAGTTAAGCTATGTTGAATGTCTTCATTCGTTGGCCAGCTCGGTTGCTGACTGTATTCCAATTTGGCCACCTGCCCTCGACAAACCGAGCAGTGGCCGCATGTTTCTGGCGCTTGTTGATCATCAAAGTATCGAGCAAGGTTAGAGCTTAAACATTTATCTAGCTCAAAAAAGCGTACCAGTGATGCGATACGCTTTATCTCTTTTTCTTCTTTATCAACAAAATAGTGATGTAAAGTTGCAGCCAGTTGTGGCTGATGCAAGGCTTCTTGATGCACTTGAAAGACTTCCGTCATTTTTTTACTTTCAAGTTCAATGAGTTGTTTTTCAGCAAGGTAATCGAGGGCAGTAATTACTCGTGCTCTGTCTGATTGATAGCTGCGAAATAGTGCGTCAAAATCAGGCGCACCCCATACTTTTTTGAATTGACTGGTTGAGAATATGGCACTTAAGAAAGCTCGACGTTCTCCTTCAAACATGGCCAGTATCGATTCTTTGTCTCGCAGGTACTTATATTTGAATTCGGCAAAATAGGCATACATAGGTTTAATGACGTTCATCATCTCTAACTGCACTAATAATGTTTTTAAAGGCAGCTGTCGAATATTACTCGCATTCGATAATCCCACCACCTGAAGTTCCCATTCTGAAACGTCTTTTTCTCGCGCCGAAGGCTTACTTTCTTGGCGAATATTTTCTAATAAGTATTCAATGGCCGATAACTCGGGGGTATCACCATAGACAAAGTTTTCGACGGTATTTAAACCATCCAAGTTGGCTAAGGTTAGGCAATTGGAAGGCCGGCCATCACGCCCTGCTCGGCCAATTTCTTGGCTGTAGTTTTCTATCGATTTGGGTAAGTCGTAATGAATCACAAATCGAATGTCAGATTTATCAATGCCCATTCCAAAGGCGATCGTCGCCACAACGACATCGGTACGCCCTTGCATGAAGTCATTTTGAATCTGTTGTCGTTTGTCGGAATCAAAACCCGCATGGTACGCCACTGCGTTAATCCCTGCGCCTTGCAAATAGGCCGCTACGCGTTCGGCGCTGTGTTGCAATGTGACATAAACAATGCCCGCAGATTGTAGCCCTGACGCGGTAAATATCTGTTGTTGCTGGCGAATACTTTGCACCAATACTTGCGATTTTTTATCTTCAGCAACGGGGACTACGGCCAAATCGAGGTTCGCGCGATAAAAGCCCGTTTGGATGACATGCTGTGGCTGAATATCGAACTTAGCCGCCATGTCGTTTTTAACCTTTCGGGTCGCCGTGGCGGTTAATAGTAGCACTAAGGGAATATTCAGCTCTTGGCAATACACCGGAAGCTTAAGATAGTCTGGGCGAAAGTTATGCCCCCACTCTGATATACAGTGCGCTTCATCGACCACCAGCATTGAAATGGGCACGGCATTAATGAACTGGCGAAAACGTTCATTTTTAAAGCGCTCAACAGATACCATTAAAATTTTAATCTTACCCGAGCGCACATCCGCCATGACCTGCTGACTTTCATCTCCGCTCAATGTCGAATCAATACTCGCGGCAGGAATGCCTTTGCTCGCCAAAAACTCAAGTTGATCTTTCATTAAGGCTAATAAAGGCGATACGACTAAGGTGACATGGGGTAAATGCAGCGCAGTAAGCTGATAACACAAAGACTTACCCGAACCCGTAGGAAAAATCGCTAGCGACGACTGCCCAGCAACCAACTGGCGAATCGTTTGCTCTTGACCGCCTCGAAATTGATCAAAGCCAAAGTACTGCTTTAAAGATGAAGTTAATTCCATGAGGGGCCATTCCAATTTAGAGCATTGAGTTCTGTGCAATTTACCGACTTACTGCTTATTTGACCACCCTTAATCTCCTCAATCATTTAGCATTACAAAGAGAGTCTGATAGCCAATTTCGTCTATTTAAGATAAAATCCGCGCATTATTAGATCTACCTTGATGAGCCAACAATGCCAGATAACACCCATTCGACTGATACACAGAATCCTAGCGAACTAATCGCTTCTAGTAAGCATGATAGTAGCGGTAAAATTGGCTTCGTAAGCCTAGGCTGCCCAAAAAACAGCGTCGATTCTGAACGTATCCTTACGCAATTGAAAATGGACGGTTACGACATTACCAATACCTACGAAGATGCTGACGTAGTGGTGGTTAATACCTGTGGTTTCATCGATGCGGCAAAACAAGAATCCCTTGATGCGATCGGCGAAGCCATGACAGCTAACGGTAAGGTAATTGTTACAGGTTGCATGGGCAAAGGCGCAGACGCCGAGCTGATTAAGAAAGAAAATCCTGGTGTGCTGTCTATCTCTGGCGCGCACGCCTATGAAGAGGTCATGACGGCGGTTCACGAGTGGGTGCCACCCAATCCAGACTTCGACCCCTTCACCGATTTGATTCCGACTCAGGGCGTTAAACTGACTCCTCGTCACTATTCGTACTTGAAAATTTCTGAAGGCTGTAATCACAAGTGTACTTTCTGCATCATCCCAGATATGCGCGGCAAGCACGTGAGTCGCCCCATTGGTGATGTATTAGAAGAAGCAAAACGCTTAGTCGATGCCGGTACAAAAGAGCTGTTGGTTATTTCGCAAGATACCAGCGCGTATGGCGTTGATATGAAATTCCGCACCGGTTTCTGGAATGGTGCTCCGGTTAAAACTAACCTGCTTTCTCTTTGTAAAGAACTAGGCAATATGGGTGTTTGGGTACGTTTGCATTACGTTTACCCTTACCCGCACGTTGACGACATCATTCCTATGATGGCTGAAAACCATATCCTGCCGTATTTAGATATTCCATTTCAGCATGCAAGCCCAGCGGTTTTGAAGTTAATGAAACGCCCTGCTCACGCTGAAAACACCTTAGCGCGCATTAAAAAATGGCGTGAAATTGCTCCAAATATTGTATTGCGCTCAACCTTCGTAGTTGGCTTCCCGGGTGAAACGGAAGAAGACTTCCAGATTCTTTTAGACTGGTTAGAAGAAGCAGAATTGGATCGCGTTGGTTGCTTTAAATACAGCCCTGTTGAAGGCGCACGCGCAAACGCCTTACCGGATCATGTGCCTGAAGATATTCAGCAAGATCGCTGGGAACGCTTCATGGCCAAAGCTCAAGAAATTAGTACTCGTAAATTGGCGCGCCGCGTTGGCCAGACCATGACGGTATTGATTGACGATGTAGACGAAGAAGGTGCAGTAGGCCGTACGGTTGCAGATGCACCAAACATTGATGGCATGGTTTATCTTAATGAATACTTCGATTGCGCCCCTGGGGACTTTGTTGAAGTTGAGATCACGCACTCCGATGAGTACGATCTTTGGGCTGAAGTAAAAGCTTAGGCTTTATCTGAAGTTTTTTAGCCAGTGCTCTACTGGCTAAAATGCAAGTACAAATGCCAGTACAAAAAAAGCCTCGGTTATCATTAACCGAGGCTTTTTTGTTTATGGCTGATTAACCCCTTAAAACCCATCGGCCGGATAAATCGATTCGGCGTACAGTTGCAGCTCTTGCAAGACGAACATTTTATCTTGGTCGTGCTGATAGTCTTGGAACGCCTGCTGCAGTGCAATACCAAACTGTTCAAAGTTCAAACCTGGGCCATTGCCGAGTAGGCTGTCGGAGCAATGCTTTGCCCAACGTTCATGATCGTCTTCTTGCAAGCTTTCTGGGTAGTTACGAGCACGAAAGCGGAAGAACATTTCTTCTCCACGCGGATCTTGAAACTGGACCTTAAGACTGCCAAGCGTTTTAGGAGACGTTGCATGTATTTGCGCCATGGCTTTTTTATCCATGCCACTCCAAAAACCACCACTATAGAGCATGGTATCGACATCGGTTTTTTCAGCAAATTCTCGCTGGGTGTACACCCCATGCAAGTTTTGCAACACAGAGCCGTCTTGCGCTAAAAGTGTTTTTAGTGCGGCCAAATTGGCACGCAAGACATCACCCGATATTTCCCAGCGCGCTGCTTGATCTGGGGTTAATGTGGCTGCCGGTGCCAGCACAGGGCTTTTGTTAATATGTACTTCTTTTAAGCCTAAGCGTTCAATGCCCTCTGGCAGATCAGCTTGCTTAGAAAACAATCGCTGCTGCATTTGCTCAATCGTTAAACCCGCTAAGGTATTCGGGCTTGTAGAAAGGTCAAAGGCGATAAAGGAGTTTTTATTGGTTGGATGCCAACACAAAGGTACGACAACAGCCATACAGCCACGGTCAACGCCGTACATTCCTGAGACATGAACCAAGGGTTTATTATTATCAACATCCACCAACGAGGCTAGTTTGTGCTTAGCGCGATGTTCAAAAAGATAACGGTATAACTTAGGTTGCTTTTCTAATAACAGTCTTGCCACAGCAATCGTTGCGCGCACATCAACCACAGCATCGTGGGCTTTACCCAGATCAATACCATTGGCGGCGGTTAAGTCTTCTAAACGAAAGCTGACTTTGCCTTCCGCATTTTTGGGCCAGTTAATGCCTTCGGGGCGCAACGCATACGCACAACGCATGACATCGAGAATGTCCCAACGAGAATTGCCGTTTTTATATTCACGTTCATAAGGATCATAAAAATTGCGATAAAGCGTATAACGCGTTACTTCATCATCAAACCGAATACTGTTATAGCCCGCTGCGCAGGTGTCTGGCACTGAGAAAATTTGATTAATTTGATCGATAAATTCATTTTCAGGCAGCCCATCTTGCAAACATTGCTGGGGAGTAATGCCGGTAATCATGGCGGCTTGCGGATGAGGAAGGTAATCGGGACTGGGGCGACAAAACAGTTGCACCGGTTCGTCGATTTCATTTAAATTTTCGTCGGTGCGAATACCGGCGAATTGAGCAGGCCGATCAAAAGACGGATCTGCGCCGAAGGTTTCGTAATCGTACCAAAGAATAGATTGTCTCATTACACCTACTTTATAGGGGCCGAACAATCAGCCCCGCTTCTAGTATTTAGATAGTATTTAAAATTGTCTCTTTAAGGCGCTAGCACCAAAGGCTCTGCCAATGTTTTGCCTAGCGTAAAGAATGAATGTGCGTCACGAGACGTCTGAACCGGTAATTCTTCCATTGGCATATGGCCCACACCTTCGTAAACGATGGTTTGTGAGTTGGGTAATGCCTGATGGAATTGCTGCATAATACTCAGAGGTACCCATTCGTCTTCGCTACCCCACATTAATAATGTCGGCGTTTCGACATCTTTTATGCGATCTCCCAAATGTTCATTTGTGCTTTGCTCTTTCATGGTTCGGAAGACATTGACTAAGGCTTCACGATTACCTTGGCGCATGGTCAAGTCAAAATAACGTTGCTGCAGCTTGTCCGTTACTTTGTCGCTATCACCAAAGGCTTGTTTAACGTTTCGATTAACAATGAACTTCGGCATCATGAAACCCGCCATCTCACCGATTACCGGCAACGCTGCAAAATTCATGATAAAGGGCATGTCTTGTGGGAAACCCGCTGAATCTAATAAGACCATCTTTTTAATACGATCTGGGCGGTGTAGCGCATAGTTCCAGCCAATGTAGCCACCTAAAGAATTACCCGCCAAATAAATTTCGTCGATGCTGAGTTTGTTGAGGAATTTTTCGAGCTTATTAATCATATAAGCAATTTCATAACGTTCAATGCTTGGGTCACTTCCGGTCAAACCGTGGCCCGGTAGATCAATGCGAATTATTCGATAATGAGGTGCTAAGCGATTAACCCAACCATCCCAAGTATGAAGCGATGACGCTACGCCGTGAAGTAATACTAGCGTTGGTCCGGTGCCTTCGTCGCGATAATGAATAATTAAATCATCTACCGCCATAAATTTTGAGGTTTCATCAGTATATTTTTCGGTCAACTCAGCCAATGGATAATCTGAGATGCCCATTGAGGCACAGCCTTGTAGAACGAGTAAGAGCGAAATTAGAGCGTATTTAAGCCACTTCATTGAGTATATCCTTGTTATAGTTATTTAGTTTTAGGATGTCGAGCTATAGAATGTGGCGATATTAGCACAGCAATTGCTCTAACCCAATTCTATGATTGCTAAATTAGTAGTAGAATAGCCCTTATTTACATTTAAGCCTTTTGTGCATTTGTTCCAGGAAGAATTACATGGCGTTATTAGAAAATCTTTTTAAACCTTCCATCTTTAAACCGAAGTGGCAGCACAAAGATCCGGCCGTTCGGAAGTTGGCATTAGCCAAACTCAGCGACGAAAATATTTTAGCTCAAGTTGCCGAGCAAGATACTGATTTGAGCGTACGCTCTAGCGCTTTAGCCTTAATCAAGTCACCTCAGCAATTGGCGTCTTTTTTGGTCTGCGATCATACTGAACTGCGTCAGCAAGCTCAGCAGCAACATTTAGTACGTCTCTTACCCAACCAAAGTATTGCAGATTTAGCTTCGGTAAAAAATGATAACGACTTGGTCAATATTGCAACCTATACCCAAGATGACGAATTACGCTTAGCCGCGATTAATAAATTGGGCAGCGAAGATATCCGTCTTGATATTGCGAGTAATAACCCCGTCTCAAAAGTACGCCTTGCAGCAGCCCATGGCTTAGAGAAAAGTGATTCTTTGCAGAAGCTCATGCTTATTGCTCAAGGTAAAGACAAAGCGCTTTATCGTTTCTGCAAAGACCAGCTAGCCACGAGTAAAGCGGCTGAAGACGGTGAAAAACTTCGCCAAGAAAAAATTGCTAGCGCCATCACTAATGCTCAACAGATTGGTAAAAGCGCTTATTCACCAGAATACAACGGCCGCCTGCAGCTACTAAAACAGAACTGGGCTGCGCTTAGTGGTCAAAGTCAGCAACAGTTGCAAGATTTCAATACGGCATTGGTTAAGTGTGAAGATATTTTAGCCGCGCATGTTGCCGAAGAAAAAGCCGCTCAAGAAAAATTAGCGGCCATTGCAGAAGCAAAAGAAAGCTATGTTTCTCTATTAGCACAGTTAGAAGCTCTTGAGCTAAACGAGCAACTGCCAGAGCAATTAGCCGAGTTAGAAAACAACTGGAAAAGTGCACAAAAAATCACTAAACCAGAAACAGCTCAGACCAAAGCCTTTGAAACTACCTTACACGCCTGGCTTGCGCTCAATTCAACACGTACTCAGTTGTCAGAGCAAAAAGAAGCGTTTGAAACACTTATTGCTCAGTGCGAGTCGTTAGAAAAAACCAGTTTAAGCAAGAGCCAGAATCTTCAAAAAGAATTAACCAAGCTGGTAAAACAGCTTAGTTGGACATCCCCTGCTGCCCATATCGTATTAGAAACCCCGACCCTATTAGTTGCTCTTAATAACGCCTTACAACATGTCATCAAGCACAACCAAAACATCAGCGCTCACGAAGCAGACAGCTCTAAAAAGCTTGCTCAACTGTTAACAGAGTTAGAAGGTCACATTGCTGAAGGCCATTTGAAAGACGCAAACAAATGTCACCAACTTGCTGTTCAAGCAATGAAAAAGATCAGCCAGCAAGAATCAAAAAAATTCCAGCGTCAATATCAGAATCTAAGCGCACAATTAACCGAGATTCGTGATTGGCAGGGTTATGCCGCCACGCCTAAAAAAGAAGCACTGTGCGTAAGCATGGAAAACTTGGTCGATAGCGAGATGGACCCGTCTTTACTGGCCGACAAGATTCATACACTGCAAGAAGAATGGAAAACCATTGGCCCTATCGCCCGCCAAGATGACAAGGTGCTATGGACTCGTTTCCGCAGTGCTGCCGACAAAGCTTACGAGCCTTGCAAAGCACACTATGCCGATATGGCAAAACAGCGCGAACAAAACTTAGTGAATCGACAGGCTTTAGTCGCTCAGTTAATTGATTACGAAGCCAACATGGATTGGGATACGGCCGATTGGGGGATTGTACAAAAAACCCTTGATGCCGCTCGTGAAACGTTCCGCAGTTTCTCTCCGGTTGATCGTAACGAACACAAAAATAGCCAAGCCAGCTTACAAGACATATCTGATAAAATTTACGCGCACATCAAAGCTGAATACCAGCGTAATATTGAAGCGAAAGAAGCGTTAATTGAGCAAGCAAAATCGCTACAAGATGTCGAAGAGTTGAGCCAAGCGATTGAAGAAAGCAAGCAGCTGCAATCGTCTTGGAAAACCATTGGTATGACGCCAAACAAAGCTGATCAAAAGCTATGGCAAGAATTCCGCCTTGCGTGTGATGCGGTATTCTCTCGCCGTGATGAACAGCGCCAACAAAATAAAGTACAAATTGAAGCAAATATTGAATCCGCACAAGCGATCATTATTAAAGCAGAAGCTGCGGCGAAACTGAGCAACGCAGAAAGCAAAGATATTCTACAAAACTGCAGTGCAGAGTTTGCTGAGCTATCTTTGCCTAAAGCGCTTTATGCGCAGTTACGCAAGCGTCTTAGCGATGCTCAGCAGCTGCAAGATAATGTATTATCTGAAGCAAAAGTTGCTAAAAAGCAGCAAGCATGGGTAACGCTTGCCGACAAGCTTACCGCGATTAGTATCAAAGCAAGCGATGCTGTGCAGGCTGAATCATTGTATAAAGCCGATGAAACAGAGCTTAAACTACCGCAAGGTATTGATAAGTTATTACTTGAAAATAAGTGGAGTGAGACTTCTAGAGAATTAAGTAATAGCGATGATTTACGTAATGCGTGTATTGCTTTAGAAATTGCCGCCGAGCTGCCGTCTCCTGCCGAAGATCAACAAGCGCGTATGGCGTATCAAGTGCAACGCTTGGCACAAGGCTTAGGTCAATCGGGTAGCTTGCAGCAACAGATCTGTGACTCTGTTAGCCAGTGGTTAACACTTAGCGCAGACCCAACGTGGCAGCAACGTTATAACCAGGCTCTTTTTGCTGCCGCTAAGCAGCTTTAGAAGATCTTGCTAGGCTACTACACTAGACGGCTACTACACTAGACTACAACAGATGAGCACTGCTCAGCTGTTGTAGCCTTTTTTATCAAGGTTAAACAATCAACAAGCCTTGCGAATCACGTAAAAGAAAACCCCTTCTCGCTCTTCATCCAATACCAGTTCATGCCCTAAAAAACTGCAAAACTTAATAAAGTCACGTCGAGTTGACGGGTCTGTTGCCTGAATTTCAATCGCTTCACCAATGGCCATTTTGCGTATTTCATCATGCAACATCATGACCGGTTCTGGGCAAAATAAGCCTTTAGCATCCATCTGATGCTCAAATATAATTTCTGACATTTTAAAACCTACTGCTTAAAAAATTTAGTACGACTTAACAATAAAACCAGCACCGCCAACCCACACAAGGCGGCAGCAAAATAATAATGTAATACATAGCCAAATTGGGCGGCAAAAAAGCCGGCAACCGAACTGGCCACTAACGTAGATAAAACTACCAGACACGATTGTAATGCATAATCAGACCCTGCACTGGCTTCTCGGCAACGATCCATCATGACGGTAAACAATGCCACCGTCGCCATACCGCCGGTGATATGCTCGGTAATGATTAAGGTATAAATCAACGTCCAATCTAACGTGGTTAACAGCGAATAAAGCCCTATTGCAAGCCCTTCTAAGGCAACAAATACGATCAAGGCCTGAAGGCGATTAAAGACCTTCAGCAATAAGCCCCCCATTAGCGCCCCAACCAATCCTGCAATCGTACCCCAAACACCTAATAATTCGGCAAATTCTGGCAGTGTGACACCTAAGTCGACAAGGTGCGGTCTTATCATTACTGTGCCAAAGGCATCGCCAACTTTATAGGTCAATAATAATAACAGCCACGCCCCTGCTCCTGGCAGTCGTAAAAAGCCCATCCAATGCTGAAGTACAGGTTCATTATTCACTTTTACCGGCGCAGGTTGCCAAAACCATAACGGTATTAAACCTAATATCATCAGCCCCGCTAACGCCCATAACGTCCCTGTCCAGCCAAGCTGAGCAAAGATTGCTAACAATAAGCCACCGCCAATGATCATGCCGATGCGATAGCCCGCAACTTGTAGACTATTACCAAAGCCACGTTGGGCGGTTGGTATATTTTCGACCGCGAGTGCATCCGTTGCGATGTCTTGGGTTACGACAAAAACCGTCAATACCAGCAGCGCACACGCCAAACCCACAGCCGCTTGGTTAATCCAGTATTCTAGAGGCATTGAGGCGATAAATATTAATACGAGCGCAGCAATGGCATTGGCTGAGATGATCCAGGTTTTACGAATATGACCATCGATGCACCCGCCTGTTAAACGCTTTAATGGTTGGTAATGGTCAAGCAAAGGCGCCCACAGAAACTTGAGCACCCAAGGCAAAGAAACCAATGACATTAAGCCAATCGCTTCAAGGCTCATGCCCTGCTGACGCAATAAGGTAGGTAAGGCTTGGCTGAAAAAACCGTGCGGTAAGCCCTGAGTCAAATACAGGGTTAAAAGAACCCACCACTTAAACATAATACCGCCAATATAACCGAATAATTGGCGGTATTAAAACCTGAATGAGGCAATATTTGAAGGTGATTTAACAAATTACCCAAGTAGATGCTAGCAAGCTCTTAATGACTCCCTTATGAATCTCTAATGAACCCATAATGAATCTCTAATGAATCCTTTAAATTGAATCGGTAATCTGGCGTAGCCCTTGAACGAATGCTTCGGGTGGCTGGCCACCTGATATCATGAATTTTTCATTAATGATAAACGTTGGAACAGCGGTCACACCGAGTTCTCGCCATTTGTTTTGAAGGGCTCTAACATCACCGCTATAAACTTGATCCTGCAGCAGCTGAATGGCAAAGTCAGCCTCTAGTCCAACTTCTTTGACGATTTCAGCGAGCACAGCTTCATCACTGACATCGCGACCGTCGGTAAAGTACGCATGCAGTAACGCCATTTTCAGCGCTGTTTGGACTGTCGATGTCTCGCCTGCCCAGTGTAAAAGCTGATGGGCTTTAAACGTATTCAGAATTTTCTTACCTTCGGTAAAGTTAAAGGTAAAACCTAAGTTAGCGCCTAACTGAGTGATCTGATCTCTATTTTGCTGGCTTTGCGCTGGGGTGCTGCCGTACTTTTCAGCAATGTGCTCACCCAAGTCTTGCCCTTCTGGTGGCATATTCGGATTCAGTTCAAACGGCTGCCAATGAATATCGGCCTCAATTTCACCTTCTAACTGACTTAATGCTTGCTTGAGCCCTTGATAACCAATAACGCACCATGGGCACATGACATCCGATACGATATCAATGCGCACTGTCTTAATGTCTGAGCGATTGATGGTGCTTTGAAGCGTCTTTTCATGCTGGTTTTCAGGCGTTGTCACAGTCAGATACCTTTTTGTTTAAATACTCAACAACGTATCTCACAAAGCCGATTCAGACACAAGCACAATACGCTGTTTTATGTCTAAGTACTTCTTTCATGCCCGCAAGCTCAATTCTTATCAGCACTCATACTTTTTAACGATGCAGATCAACATTAGAACCAATATTTTAACCCCTCTTCCTTCACTCTATAAAACTTGGTCTAAACTTTTTAACATACGATAAGGGTGAACAACTTGGCCGCTTATGAGTAGCGGTAGATGTGCAAACAACAATTGGATAAGTATTAATGAATATTAATCTTATGGTATTAGATAATAATCCGGCATCTAGAGAAGCGATTATTACGTTAATTAATAGCATCAATAATTTTAGTGATGACGAATACGGTATCTCATCCCTTTATGATACGGATAACTTTCGTGATGCTGTTGATTATATTAGTCGTAATACGCTTGATATCATCATTGTAAACATCTCTTCGATCAACCTAGAAAGATACAAAGAAGATTGCATACAACTTAGAAGTATCTATTCCTATGCCCCTATTCTTGCTTTATCAGAAAGCCCCAATCCGACAGATTTAAAGAACTTTGACTATGTAGGCTTTGATGACATTTTAGACATAAATTTAATCACCCCCCGCATGTTATTACGCGTGATTGTCTCGGGAATCCAGCGTTCAATCAATTACCATTCATTTCATACATCGAACCAACGAAAATTAATCAGCAGCAGTTTATTAGAACTGTTATTAGATAAAAAAATCTGACAGATGTTGCACAATCCGCTTGCCAAATAATCAATTCACAAAGCTCTAGGTCTAGCTGTAGCTCGGCGAGCATCTATACCGTTCATCAAGACAAGGTAGAGTGCATTGCTCATGCAGGAACGCATGATTCAGATGATGTTATGTTTGAATTCCAAAAGGAAATCTTCACGATAAAACACTCTTTTAAAGAGAACGATACGTTTAAATACTATAAAAAGAAGATTGATGAACGAACGAGATTTACAATCCCTTTAAATAATAACAATTCGATTTTTTCATTTTTAAAAATAGAGGTCGAAACACAAAATATCATGGTCCATCTATCAGAGGAGGAAAGTTACTACCAGAATATGTCACAAACCTTATCTGATATCTTTATTTTAGCGAAAGAAAGAGAGCACTTTGAACAGGTCTACCAACAAAATTTACGACTGATTAATGAGATGAGTTCTGCTGCCATTGGCATTAACAAACATGATTGCATCACCCATTGGAACCATCAAGCTGAGAAATATTTTGGTTATTCCAGTCAACAAGCTCTTGGTAAGAGGTTATTTGATTTAGGAATACAGTGTGATTGGCCTACCTTGATATCCAAGCTTTACGATAGCTTAAATCTGAACACAACAACCGACCGCTTTGATGTAATTTATAAAAGATCGGATGCCGAAAAAGACCGTATTCTTTCCGTCGCCATCACCCCATTCTCTGAAGCTAATGGTATGTTTATGGGGTACTTATTGCTGATGGATGATATTACAGAGAAAAAATACTTAGAGAAAAAACACCAGCAATCTATGTATCTAGAATCCATTGGCCAACTTTCTGCTGGGATTGCGCATGAAATCAATACTCCGATGCAGTATATCAGCGACAATTTAAATTTTCTCAGAGACTCCTTTACCGATACTGCAAAAGCGCTTAACAAAATTCAAAAAAACTTAATCAATAAAACCCTCGATGAAGAGATGCTATCAGCCATCTTTGAAGCAGCAGACTTTGACTACTTGAGCGAAGAGTTACCCCTTGCCTTTAACCAAACCACAGAAGGCGTAAACAGAGTGTGTAACATAGTAAAAGCCATGAAAGAATATTCACACCCAAACTCTGAACATAAAGTAGCTACCAATATTAATCACTGCATCGAAAGTACTATTATCATTTCCAAACATACGTGGAAATACCACTCAGAATTAGACCTTGACTTAGACCCAGAGCTGCCACTTGTTATGTGTCATCCTGGCCCATTTAATGAAGTGATCCTTAATCTTATTGTAAACGCGGCTGATGCCATTAAAGAGGTCGTTGAAAACAACAGTGATTTTGATAAAGGAAAAATTCTTATTCAGACCTTGCGTAAAGAATCCTATGCAGAGATTCGAATCAGTGATACTGGGGGCGGTATTCCTGTGGAAATTCAAGAGAAAATATTTGATCCTTTCTTTACGACTAAAGATGTTGGCAAGGGTACTGGACAAGGTTTGGCTCTATCTTACCGCATCATTAAAGAGCGCCATAATGGTGAATTATTTTTTGAAACAGTCTCAGGCGAAGGCACAACTTTTATTCTACAATTACCTTATGCAGATACAGAGTCATAACCAAGGGAGAGAGTCTTGACCATTCCAGAAAAAATATTGTTCGTTGATGATGAGCCTGACCTTCTTAGCTCTTTTAAACGACAATTCAGAAAGAAGGCCCATATCTATACAGCAACCGGCGGTCAGGAGGCTTTAGATTTAATGGCGGTCGAAAGCGAGTTTGCGGTAATCGTTTCTGACATGCGCATGCCTAACATGAGCGGCGCTGAATTTTTAGAAAAAGCCAAAGGTATTTCTCCTAATAGCATTAGGATATTATTAACAGGACAAACCGATCTTAACTCAGCAATGACGGCAATTAATAAAGGGCAAATTTTTAGTTTTTTGACGAAGCCTTGCCCCAATGAGGTGCTGCAAGAAACACTCATTAACGCAGTTCGCCAATATCGATTGGTGCACAGTGAAAAAGAGCTGTTAGAGAAAACGGTTAAAGGTTCAATCGAGTTGCTCAGTGAATTACTGGCCATGGTAAAGCCGAGTATTTTTAGTAACTTTAACCGTATAAAAAAATACATTCTTCACATGGCGACTGAGCTAGGCGAAATAGACACATGGGATTTTGAAGTCGCAGGAATGCTATACAGTTTAGGCTACTTTACCTTACCCGATGAACTGTTGGAGAAAGCACTAGATCAGCAATGCAAGCTGACCTCTAAAGAGAAAAATATCGTGCAAGATATTCCATTGGTCAGTAGCAAATTGATTAAACATATTCCTCGCTTAGAATCGATTGCTGAAATGGTTAGACTTTCTGGCGACCTAGGTAATTTACCCAATAAGAATAACAGTTATCATAAAAACAGAATTCAACTAGGCGCAGACCTATTAAAGCTGGCACTGCATTTTGATAAGCTATTAGAGTCTGGGCACAATAAAGCATCGGCTATTCAGTTGATGAAACAAGACTTAAATATCTATTCAGATCTCATAGAAAAACTCGCCACCATTGACATCGATGATGAGCTAGAAGGAAAAAATATTCGTACGGTAGATGTCGATGACCTGTTACCAGGGATGATACTCATGGAATACCTAAGAACCGATGGGGGCTCAACTTTACTCGCTAAGGGTACGGAATTAACAGAGGCGCTATTGATTAGAATAAAACTGTATACCAAAAATCAAAAAATCACTCGCCCCCTTAAAATCACCACTCCACTACTCAACAGTAGCCCAGAACCTACTGCGTCAGATTAACATAAAGGCGCGGTAATTCTTTAGGCAGTTGGGCAGGATCTTTGATCACCACAAAACCGTTTTTGCCAAATAAGTGCGGCAAGTATTCATCCGCTTCTTCATCAATCGTCACACAAAATGGTTGTAAACCTGCCTGTTTGGCTTCAATAATCGCCATGCGAGTATCTTCTACGCCATAACGCCCTTCGTACAAATCTAAGTCGTTTGGCTTGCCATCGGTAATAATCAACAATACTCGCTGCTGACTTTTTTCAGCAGACAGGATCTTGATCGACTGTCGAATCGCAGCCCCCATACGGGTGTAATAACCAGGTTTAAGGTTCTGAATACGACCACGAATATTCGCGCTGTAGCGCTCATTAAAATTTTTAATCATGTTAAAACGAACATGCTCTCGCTTTAACGACGAAAATCCATAGACCGAAAAGCGATCCCCTGTGGCAGCCAAGGCTTCGCATAATAACTGCAAACTGTCTTGAATTACGTCAATCACTCGCTGCTTATTATTAATGTAAGCATCCGTCGATAATGATAAGTCGGCCAGAATTAAACAGGATAAATCTCGTGTTTGATTATTAAACGATCGATAAAAGCCTTGCTCTCCATTGCTGGCCCCCGCACGTTTATCGGCCATAAAGTGCATCCAGCTATCGAGGTCTACTTCATCACCATCTTGCTGACGATTCAGCCACTGTCGCACAGGCTTTAACCCCGAAAACTGACGGCGTAATTTAGCTGCATCGGCGGTTAGGTGGGCTGGCAGAGTGCCATAACGAGCACTTTCTGGCTCATCTCCTAGGCCCAATAACTCAACGTCGGTTTTATCCAATTCATTAATCATCGGTAGCAAACAGCAAAAATCTTGGCGATACTTTTGCTTACGATAATCCCACTCGGGTAATAATATGCCATCACCGAGCTGAAGATCGTCATGCTCACTTGATGGCAAATCTAAATCAAATTTAATACTTGAAGACGCCGCTTGTCTGTTTTTAGAAATACTGATCACATCCAGATCGTCAGCAACACTCTCTGCATCTTCTTCGTCAGTATCGTCCCCTGCTCTATCGACAGGGACAAACTCGCTGAAGCTGAATAAGTTTTCTAAGCGAAATACCATTAAACCGGTATTTTTTTCGTAGTTTTCGACGCGCTCGGCTTTTTTGCGTTTGCCCTTTTTCTTATTACTCGCACCTTTTGAGTGCTCATCGGCATCCCCCACCGATTGATCGGCGGCTTCACAGCTGCTCATATTGCCAGGGTATAACCAAAGATAAACGGGGCAAGGGGCAAACTCAGCACTGGGAAATTCAGTAATGCTACCAGGGTCCATTAATCCCTGACGAATCGCTACTTCTTGCTTTGCCGCTGCAGGGCTTAAACTATTGATGTCTGGGCGACTGTCTATAAAGGCATCGACTAACTGGCGATAAATCGCTTTCATGCCGGGATATGTCGTTAAAACTTGAAGGGTCAGCGTCTGGTTATCAACAAACCAGTTGCGAAAACCTTGAGCTTGCTGTGCGGCTAATGCGGCTAGCCAGAGGTATAAATACTGATTCAGCTGCGCGCTAGCAAACAGGCTAATTTCTTCGGGTAAACGCAGGGCTTCTTGATCACGCCAAGCCAATTCAACCTGCTCGTGGGAACCTGCTATTTTCTGTAAAAGCGTTCGGCGCATATAATAATCACGAGGTGACGCGGCATCAATACGTAAGCCAGCCTCACCGCCTAATGCCCGAAACAAAACGCCGATCTGAAAACCTTGATCCTGCAAGCGCACGGTGGCGCTTTTATGATCGGTTGACGCTTTGCCCGTTATGTATTCGTGCCATTTTAAGCCTACATACTCTTCCACGATGACACCCTGATTCTTCCGTATAAATACGATAGTTATTAATACAAATGCTCTAACGCTAACTATTTACGGTTAACAATTTACCGCTCACTATTTCATTTTGTTATTGTGCCTTTTTTTAGGCTCAATAGTTTTGACCGGTATCAAGGAGCTGTGCCTTGATTTTTCACCTTTACTCCAGTCGAGTAAGGTTCCTTCTGGGTTGTCTTTTTGCACTTCTTGGCAGGCACTTATGCACTGAGCGCATTGAGTGCAGGTAAACTTGGCGCGTTTAAAGCTTCTAACAGGCAAGCGCATCGGGCAAGCCGTTTCACAATCTTTATCACAGCTTTGGCAGGCCTTTGCACGATCGCGATCAAATTTCACTAGCATGGCCTTACTGTTCATCATCCAAAATAAACTCTGCATAACCCCAAATGCACAGCCGTACTTGCAAAATAAGTGGCGTGCAAGCACAAAATCGATGGTAAAAACCGTTGTCGCGACCACTAAAAAGATTAATGGATAGAGATCGACTTCAAAATTAATTAAATCGGTATATAAGGGGATGGGAGGTAATAGATACGATAATAAACCCAGAGCCCATAAAAATGCGATGGTCATAGAAACAAGTACGATGACGATCCAGTCAAAGACTTTACTGCGCTGAGCATCTTGCTCGTTATCAAACTTGGCATTTTCCCAAAGGGTCACGCGCCCGGTGCGACGACTCATTAAGCCGTTGAAGTATTCGACTACCGAAAAATGAGGACATAACCAGCCGCAATACAATCGCCCCCACTTATAAAATACATAAATACCGGCTACTACCGTCAGTATAATTGGCAAAATAAAGTAACCTAAAATACGCAAGCCTGTATCCCAATAATCACTGGCCAGCAACCATTCTTTGCTTATTCCAAACGACAAAACTTGATTAAAAACGATAAAATTAGTGGTAGTTAAGTCAAATCTAAAAATATTGAGCGCGGGGGCTAAGAGAAATAAAAGGAAGAATAAACTGCGTACGATTAAGCGAGACCGCTGTAATTGATTATCTGTCATGTGAACCTTAAGAGGTAATAAACTAAGGCTAAAAGTAAAAATAGCCAGAGCAACTTGCGCCGCCCTAGCTATTTCAAACTAGCAATCACGTTAAGTGATTACTTAATTTATGCTGTTTCAGCGGCAACGGCTGCTGCTTCTGCTTCGTCTTTTTCTAGCTGAGGATCTTCATCACCACCTACAAAGAAACTAACAACATAAACGACCAGACCCGCCATAAAGAACAGACCTGCGATCAAACGTAACCAGTAGAATAAGACTAACTTATCCTGTGTGGCCATGAAGCTTAAGGCTTCACCCGATTCTGGGAGACGTTGAATCCATACTTGTAATACACCTGCGCCTGTTAGGAACAATGTGATAAATACCATGGATACCGTCATTAACCAAAAGCCCCACATTTCTGTTACTTGAGCTTTGTTGCTATTACCATTTGGACGTCCACGCATAATAGGCATCGCGTAAGAAATAATAGTAAGAACAATCATTACATAAGCACCGTAGAAGGCCATGTGACCGTGTGCTGCTGTAAGCTGTGTGCCGTGAGTGTAATAATTAATCGGTGCGAGTGTATGTAAGAAGCCCCACACACCTGCGCCCAAGAATGCCATTACTGCACACCCTAGCGCCCATAAAGTTGCTGCGCGGTTAGGGTGCTCACGACGACGACGGTTAACCATATTAAAGGCGAACAAGGTCATCATGAAGAATGGAATTGGCTCAATCGCTGAGAAGATAGAACCCAACCATAACCAATACTCAGGTGCGCCAATCCAGAAGAAGTGGTGTCCTGTGCCTAGAATGCCCGAGATCAATGCCATCGCGATGATCACATACAACCATTTTTCAATAATTTCACGGTCAACGCCGGTTACTTTAATTAATACATAAGCCAAGATAGACGCCATGATCAATTCCCAGACGCCTTCTACCCACAAGTGAACAACATACCACCAGAAGTACTTATCAAGTGCGATGTTTTCAGGGTTATAGAAAGAGAACAAGAACATTAAGGCTAAGCCCAATAAACCTGTTAGCAATACTAGGTTAACAACCGTTTTACGACCCTTAAGAACCGTCATACCGATGTTGAATAAGAAACCAAGTGCAACGATTACCACACCGACTTTCGTAATCGTCGGCATTTCTAAGAACTCTCGTCCCATCGTGGGTAATAAATCATTACCGGTAATATGTGCAAGTGTTGCATAAGGAACTGATAAATAACCGATAATGGTTAACGTACCTGCTGCCGCAAATATCCAGAATAATGCCCAGGCCAGTTTAGGGCTGTGCAATTCTGTTTCAGCTTCTTCTGGAATCATGTAGTACGCAGCACCCATGAACCCGAACAGCAACCAGACAATGAGCAAGTTGGTATGTACCATACGAGCAACGTTGAATGGAATTTCAGGGAAAAGGAAATCACCAATAATGTATTGGGTTCCGATAATCAAACCGAACAATATCTGACCGACGAATAAGACGATGGCAAAGATAAAATAAGGCTTGGAAACAGCTTGTGACTCATATTTCATAATGCGCTCCTATCCTTCTACGTTAGGTGGCCAGTTGTTAGTATTAATCTTAGAAACATATTCTAAGAAATCAGCCAAGGCATCTAAATCTTCGTCCGACAGATTAAACTGTGGCATAGCACGACGACCTGGAATACCCAGTGGTTGTGCATTCATCCAGCCTTTAAAATAAGCCTTAAAACCTGCTTCGCCACCACGACGTAAATATACATTGCCAAGTTCAGGAGCAAAATACGCACCCTCACCCAATAGTGAGTGACAACCTACGCAGTTATTGTCTTCCCACAATTTTTTACCATGGGCAACAGCTTCTGTTAGGTTTTCACGATTATCCCGCTCAGGCAGCTGCCGCACGGTGTCCATTGTCAGTCCTACGAATATGAGAATGAAGAAAAGACTTCCTCCCATATACATATTTCTGGCCATGCTTTTAGTAAAGCGTTCAGCCATGGCTCTCTCTCCTCGACTCGTTTTAGTGTGTACAGGCTGTAGAATACTCTTTACAGTTCTTGAAACAGTGATTCAAATCAAGACACATCTAGTAATCCGCAGTGGAATGGTCGGATATTTGAAATTAGATGCAGCTAATTGATTTTTAGCGTCTTTTTAGGAAAGGTAAGAGATATTTTAGGAAGATGAAGAGAGGTTAAAGCGTAGGAATCGTGAAATACATGAATAGCATCATAAACATCCTTACGAGGTTTATGATGCTTCGTTTTATATAAACTAGGGAGCCAGTTTTCTTTTTAAGGCTTTCGCCATCGGCGCTGGGACCATGCCAATAGCATTCAGAACGTGAGGTAAAAACTTAAGCTTTAAGCCTTCATATTCGCTAGGCACAATCGCATCAATTAAATGCGGGCCGGGTTCGCGAATTGCGCGCGCTAATGCATCATTAAATTCTTCTGCCGTCGATACCGTTTCGGCGGGCATTCCCATGCCTTTTGCCATTAAGACAAAATCAATTTCTGTCTTAGACAAATCTAATTGAGATTTAGCCTTCGGCCCTGCTCCCTCGGCTCCCACACGTTCTAATTCGATGTTTAAAATCGCATAAGAGCGGTTGTTTAAAATGATAACGGTAACATCTAAGTTCTCGTTCATCATGGTCCACAGCGATTGAATGGTATACATCGCTGAGCCGTCTCCGACCAAGGTGATTACTGGGCGATCTTTTCCGTCGGTTTTCTCTCCGGCGATTGCAGCACCGATTGCGACGGGTAACCCTTGCCCAATCGCACCACCGGTTAAGGTCAATACATCATGCCTAGGTGAACCTGCGGTAAAAGACGGTAGTTTTAAACCAGACGTCTGAGCCTCGTCTGAGA
>OJHO01000207.1_pt1 | contig 27166 bp, 25 predicted proteins | sample 1595311 | NCBI WGS metagenome assembly OJHO01 (sample SAMN05416879, study PRJEB24817) | seawater metagenome | isolation source: Sea water | place: Canada:Atlantic | collected 2013-11 | reverse complement strand
TCCGCACAAACCGATTCGCGAACAATTTCTGTTACTTTCCAAAAATCAGAATCGGTCAAAACCTACCTCACAATCCAGCGTAAGCAGCGAATTCGAACGCAAGCAAGTTAAAGTATTGGAGTTAATCAACGCCTTTAGAGGCCGTGGTCATCAGCATGCTCAACTTGACCCGTTAGGTTTAATGGAACGTGAAGATGTACAAGACTTAGGCTTAACCTTCCACGAGTTATCTCAAGCTGATTTGGATACTACGTTCCAAACTGGCTCTTTATTTATAGGTCAAGACGAAGCAACACTTAAAGAAATTCTAGATGCACTGCAGCAAACCTATTGTTCTACCGTAGGTGCTGAGTACATGCATATTGTTAATACAGCTGAGCAGCGTTGGTTTCAACAGCGTTTAGAAAGCGTGCGCTCTCATCCAAAGTATGGCAATGAAGTTAAAAAGCATTTATTAGAGCGTTTGACGGCCGCCGAGGGGCTAGAAAAATATTTAGGCTCTCGTTACCCAGGGGTTAAACGTTTTGGTCTTGAAGGCGGTGAAAGTTTAATTCCGTTGATGGATGAGTTAATCCAACGTTGTGGTACTTATGGTGCCAAAGAAATTGTTATCGGCATGGCCCACCGAGGCCGTTTAAATATGCTGATCAATACCTTTGGTAAGAAAACTTCAGACTTGTTTGATGAGTTTGATGGCAAGGCTCATTATGATCACAGTGGCGATGTTAAGTATCACCAAGGTTTCTCTTCTAATGTTATGACACCCGGCGGTGAAGTACATTTAGCATTAGCGTTTAACCCTTCGCACCTAGAAATTGTTTCCCCAGTGGTAGAGGGTTCTGTTCGTGCGCGTCAAGATCGTCGTGATGACGAAGCAGGCGATTTGGTAGTTCCTATACTTCTTCATGGTGATTCTGCGTTTGCAGGTCAGGGTGTGGTTATGGAAACTTTCCAGTTATCGCAAACACGAGCTTACAAAACCGGCGGTACAATTCACGTTGTAATTAATAACCAAGTTGGTTTTACCACTAACAAACGTGAAGATGTACGCTCGACTGAATACTGTACGGATGTTGCTAAAATAGTTGAAGCTCCGATTTTACACGCTAATGGTGATGATCCAGAAGCGGTATTGTTCGTGACTCAGCTTGCAGTGGATTACCGTAATGAATTTAAAAAAGACGTGGTGATCGATTTAGTTTGTTATCGCCGTCGTGGCCATAACGAAGCTGATGAACCTTCTGGTACTCAGCCTCTTATGTACAAAAAAATTCGTGAACAAAAGACAACGCGACAGTTATACGCAGAGTCTTTGCAGGCACTGAGTATTGTTACTGAAGATGCTTGTTCGCAAATGGAAAGTGAATATCGTGATGCTTTAGATAACGGACAGCACGTTGTTAAAAGTTTGGTTAAAGAGCCAAATGAGCAGTTGTTTGTAGACTGGACGCCTCACATTGGCCATCAGTGGACAGCGTATGCTGATACTCAGTACGATTTGAAGGCGTTGCAAGAATTAGCCATTAAGTTGCAAGAAGTGCCAGAAGGTTTCGCAATTCAGAAGCAGGTTAGTAAAATTCTTGATGATCGCCGTAAAATGGCGGCAGGTGCTTTATCGATTAACTGGGGTTTTGCTGAAACGCTAGCGTATGGCACCTTGTTAGAAGAAGGGCACCAGGTTCGTTTTACCGGTCAGGATGTTGGTCGTGGTACGTTCTCCCACAGACATGCGGTTTTGCACAATCAAAAAGACAGTTCAATTTATTGTTCTTTGCAAAATCTATCAGACGACCAGCCACGATGTGATATCTACGATTCACTGTTGTCAGAAGAAGCTGTGCTAGCTTTTGAATACGGTTATGCAACAACCAATCCAAGTGCTTTGGTTATTTGGGAAGCTCAGTTTGGTGATTTTGCCAACGGTGCCCAAGTAGTTTTTGATCAGTTTATTTCAAGTGGTGAGCACAAGTGGAGTCGTTTATGCGGCTTAACTGTTTTGTTACCACACGGTTATGAAGGTCAAGGTCCAGAACACTCATCTGCGCGTCTAGAGCGTTATTTACAGTTGTGTGCTGAACACAATATGCAAATCTGTATTCCGACGACACCTGCGCAGGTTTACCACATGCTGCGTCGTCAAGTAATTCGCCCGCTTCGTAAGCCTTTGATTGTATTTACACCAAAGAGTTTACTGCGTCATAAATTAGCAATCAGCACCTTAGAAGAGCTCGCAGAAGGCAGTTTCCAAACGGTTATTCCTGAAGTCGATGCTTTAGATCCTACTAAGGTTGAGCGTGTTGTTTTATGCTCGGGTAAGGTTTATTACGACTTGCTGCAAGAACGTCGTGATCGTGAACAAGAAAATGTTGTGATCATTCGTCTTGAGCAGCTGTATCCATTCCCTGAAGAGCAGCTCCTTGAAGCACTTGAACCTTATACTAACATTAAAGATATGGTTTGGTGTCAAGAAGAGCCGATGAATATGGGTGCGTGGTACAGCAGTCAGCACCACATGCGTCGTGTATTGCAATTACAAAGCCCAGGCCTGTATTTAAATTATGCTGGGCGTGATGCAGCAGCATCTCCGGCTGCAGGTTATATGGCATTACACATAGAACAACAACAAAATCTAATTAACGACGCGCTTACTGTTAAGTAAGCGAGCACAGGATTGTAAGGAAAGATAATGACTATTGAAATTAAAACCCCCACTTTTCCGGAATCTGTTGCAGATGGTACGGTAGCTACGTGGTACAAAAAGCCAGGTGATGCGGTTAGTCGTGATGAATTAATCGTAGATATTGAAACTGATAAAGTTGTACTTGAAGTTGTTGCTTCTGCAGACGGTGTTCTGAAAGAAATTCTAAAGCAAGAAGGCGATATCGTATTAAGTGCTGAAGTTCTTGGCTTTTTTGAAGAAGGTGGCGTTGCCGCGGTACCTGCACCTGCAGCTAAAGAAGAAGTGAAAGCTGAAGTTTCAGAATCAGCAGAAGATATTATTATGAGCCCTGCGGCGCGTAAGTTAGCCCAAGAAAACAACATCATTGCTAATGATGTTGCGGCAACGGGTAAAGATGGTCGCGTAACAAAAGAAGATATTCTTAATCATCTGAAAACACCTAAAGCTGAAGCGGCACCTGCTGCAGCTCCTGCGGCTGCGGCTAAACCAGCGGCTGCTGCTCCTATCCATTTTGATGCAGGTGATCGCATAGAGAAACGTGTTCCTATGACGCGTTTACGTGCAACGATCGCTCGCCGTTTGGTCAGTGCTCAGCAAAATGCAGCCATGTTAACAACGTATAACGAAGTTAACATGAAGCCTATTATGGAAATGCGTAAAAAGTATCAAGATCGTTTTGTTAAAGCTCACGGCGTTAAGTTAGGCTTCATGTCTTTCTTCGTGAAAGCTGCTACAGAAGCATTGAAAAAATTCCCAGCGGTTAACGCGTCAATTGATGGCAACGACATGATTTATCATGGCTACCAAGATGTAGGTGTTGCAGTATCAACCGAGCGTGGTTTGGTGGTGCCGATTTTACGTGATACCGACAGTATGGGTTTAGCTGAAATCGAAAGCAGTATTGGAGATTTCGGTGTTCGTGCCCGTGATGGCAAATTGGGTATCGATGAGATGCAAGGTGGTACTTTCACTATTTCTAATGGTGGAACGTTTGGTTCTTTACTATCAACTCCAATTTTGAACCCACCGCAAACTGCCATTATGGGTATGCACAAGATTCAAGATCGTCCAATGGCGGTTGATGGTGAAGTGGTTATCTTGCCAATGATGTATTTAGCGTTGTCGTATGATCACCGCATGATCGATGGTAAAGAAGCAGTTCAATTCTTAGTGGCAATAAAAGACATGCTAGAAGATCCAGCGCGTCTGTTATTAGATATTTAATAAGGAAGATACATGAGTAAGCAATTTGATGTTGTGGTAATCGGTGGTGGTCCTGGTGGTTACGTAGCAGCTATTCGTTGTGCGCAGCTGGGTTTATCAACGGCTTGTATCGACAAATGGGTAAATAAAGAAGGCAAGGGTGTTTTTGGTGGTACCTGCTTGAACGTTGGTTGTATTCCTTCAAAAGCTTTATTGGACAGCTCACACAAGTACAAAGAAGTTACCGAGAAATTTGCACTGCATGGCATTACTACCAGTGATGTCAATATGGATGTACCCGCCATGGTACAGCGCAAAGATCAGATCGTTAAAAATTTAACGATGGGTGTGGCTACTTTATTTAAAGCGAACGGTGTTACTGCTTTAGAAGGTACCGGAAAACTGTTGGCTGGTCGAAAAGTTGAATTTACTAACCACGCAGGTGTAACCGAAACAATAGAGGCGGAAAACGTCATTATTGCAACCGGTTCTGTGCCGGTCGAGATTCCACCAACGCCATTGACCGACAATATTATTGTTGATTCTACTGGCGCTCTAGAATTCACCGAAGTACCTAAGCGTTTAGGTGTTATTGGTGCGGGTGTTATTGGTCTTGAATTGGGCAGTGTTTGGAGCCGTTTAGGTTCTGAAGTAGTTGTTCTTGAAGCCCAAGATTCATTCTTATCGATGGTCGATCAAGCGGTTGCTAAAGAAGCTAAGAAGCTGCTGACTAAGCAAGGTTTAGACATTCGCATTGGTGCACGAGTTACCGGCAGCGAAGTTAACGGTGATGAAGTGACCGTTACCTATCAAGACGCTGTTGGCGAGCAAAAAATCACGTTTGATAAGCTGATTGTTGCGGTAGGTCGTCGCCCTTTCACTGAAGGCTTATTGGCTGGTGATAGCGGTGTAACGATGGATGAGCGTGGTTTTGTATTCGTTAACCATTATTGCTCAACGGATGCTCCTGGTATCTGGGCAATTGGTGATGTTGTTCGTGGCCCAATGTTAGCGCACAAAGCATCTGAAGAAGGTGTAATGGTTGCTGAGCGTATTGCAGGACACAAAGCTCAGCTTAATTACGATGTTGTGCCTTCGGTTATTTACACAAGCCCAGAAATTGCCAGTGTAGGCCGTACAGAAGAGCAATTAAAAGCCGATGGAGAATCCTATAATGTAGGTATGTTCCCATTTGCTGCTAACGGTCGTGCAATGGCATGCACTGATACAGAAGGCTTTGTGAAAATCATTGCGGATGCTGAAACAGATCGTATTTTAGGTGCTCATATTATTGGTCCTAATGCCGGTGATTTGTGCCAGCAAGTGGTGATCGCTATGGAATTTGGTTCCAGCGCTGAAGACATTGGTATGATGGTTTTTGCTCACCCAACGACATCTGAAGTAGTCCATGAGGCGGCTTTAGCAGTTAATAATGCAGCCATTCATAAAGCAAATCGTAAACCTAAGAAAAAATAAGTGTTTTAGCCTGGTTGATTTTAACCAGGCTTAACTTTATTGAAGCTTAAATATAGATGCTTAATTTTGATCAATGAAGACTAAGCACAAGTACAAAATTAAAAGTTAAGAACTCACGCACAGCTCAAAAAAGTGATTATTTGTGCGCTTTTAAGTGTTAATCAGGCTAAGTTAGACTTTAGTATAATTGACTTTGTTCTTGGCTAATTCAATGATCAACCTACTCAATTTGACGGGATAATTTGAATGAACCTACACGAGTATCAGGGTAAACAACTCTTCGCTCAATATGGCTTACCAGTATCAAAAGGTATTGCCGCAAAAACAGTTGAAGAAGCAGTCGCTGCAGCAGATGAGATCGAAGGTGGTAAATGGGTAGTTAAAGCTCAAGTACATGCTGGCGGTCGCGGTAAAGCCGGTGGTGTTAAGTTGGTTTCTTCAAAAGAAGAGATTAAAGCGTTTGCCGAACAATGGTTAGGCAAAAACTTGATCACGTATCAGACAGATGCTAATGGTCAGCCAGTTAGCCGTATTTTAGTTGAAAGCTTAACTGATATCGATAAAGAGCTGTATCTTGGTGCAGTTGTTGATCGCTCCAGTCAGCGCGTTGTTTTTATGGCGTCTACAGAAGGCGGTGTTGAAATTGAAACCGTAGCCCATGAAACACCAGAAAAAATTCTAAAGGCAGAAATTGATCCCCTTGTTGGTGCTCAGCCATATCAAGGTCGCGATCTTGCTTTTAAATTAGGTCTTGAAGGTAAGCAAGTTAATCAATTTGTTAAAATCTTTTTAGGTTTAGCTCAATTGTTTGTTGATAAAGATTTAGCGTTATTGGAAATCAATCCCCTAGTAGTGACTACGGCGGGTGATTTACACTGTCTTGATGCTAAATTAGGTATCGACAGCAACGCTGTTTATCGCCACAAAGATTTACAAGAAATGCACGATCCTTCGCAAGAAGACGAACGTGAAGCGCATGCTGCTCAGTGGGAATTAAACTACGTAGCATTAGACGGTAACATTGGCTGCATGGTTAATGGTGCGGGTTTAGCCATGGGTACTATGGACATTGTTCAGTTACATGGTGGCAAGCCAGCTAACTTCCTTGACGTTGGTGGCGGCGCTACCAAAGAGCGTGTTATCGAAGCTTTCAAAATTATTCTATCAGATGATAATGTTAAAGCAGTATTGATTAACATCTTTGGTGGAATCGTTCGTTGTGACTTAATCGCAGAAGGTGTGATTGGTGCTGTTCAAGAAGTGGGCGTAACCGTTCCTGTTGTTGTTCGCTTAGAAGGAAACAATGCAGACCTAGGCCGAAAAGTATTGGCTGACAGTGGCTTAAACATCATTGCCGCAACAAGTTTAACCGATGCAGCAGAGCAATCTGTAAAAGCCGCTGCAGAACAGGAGGCCAAATAATGAGCATTTTAATCGATAAGAATACCAAAGTTATTTGCCAAGGTTTCACCGGTGCGCAAGGTACTTTTCATTCCGAGCAAGCGATTGAATACGGCACAAAAATGGTAGGTGGTGTTACTCCGGGTAAAGGTGGACAAACTCACCTTGGCTTACCGGTATTTAATACAGTAGCAGAAGCGGTTGCAAAAACTGGTGCAGAAGCTTCGGTTATTTATGTACCTGCACCATTTTGTAAAGATTCTATCTTAGAAGCGGCTAATGGTGGCATTAAATTAATCGTTTGTATTACTGAAGGCATTCCTACGTTGGATATGTTGGAAGCAAAGATCAAATGTGATGATTTAGGCGTACGCTTAATCGGTCCTAACTGCCCAGGTGTTATTACCCCTGGTGAGTGCAAAATTGGTATTATGCCTGGACATATTCACTTGCCAGGTAAAGTAGGCGTGGTATCGCGTTCTGGTACTTTGACCTATGAAGCGGTTAAGCAAACCACGGATTATGGCTTTGGTCAGTCTACGTGTGTTGGTATTGGTGGTGATCCGATTCCGGGTTCTAACTTTATCGATATCTTACAGATGTTCCAAGACGATCCTAAAACAGAAGCGATTGTTATGATTGGTGAAATTGGTGGTAGTGCTGAAGAAGAAGCTGCCGCTTTCATTAAAGCTAACGTAACAAAGCCAGTTGTTTCTTATATTGCTGGTGTAACAGCACCTGCTGGTAAGCGTATGGGTCATGCTGGCGCTATCATTGCTGGTGGTAAAGGAACAGCGGATGAGAAGTTTGCTGCTCTTGAAGACGCCGGTGTTGAAACCGTGCGCAGTCTGGCTGATATTGGCAAGGCATTGCAAAAGATCACTGGTTGGACCTAATCTGTTCTAACCCTTGATTGCATTGAAAAGGACGCTTTAAGCGTCCTTTTTTATGGCTTAAGGTTTTATCGTTAATCATAATAATGTATAAACTCGCATCGTTATTAAAAGTAAACGGGTGCAAAGATGTCTGCGTTATTTTTATTCGAGTATTTTAACGTTATTCCGAGCCATTAAGAGTCATGTACTTCCTATGAATATTACCGCTCAGCAAAAAGCAGAACGTTTCTTATCGGTTTTACGACACTGTCAGCTTTTAGGTATGAAAGTCCTGCAAGCAGATAAAACTAGTTTACAGATGCTGTTACCCTATAATGAAGCCATTATTGGCAATCCGCTGATGGCCACTATTCACGGTGGTGCGCTGACTACGCTTATGGATACTGCTTGTGGCACGGCGTGTTTTGTGGCGATAGAGGGAATGGAACTTTGTCCGACATTGGATTTGCGCGTTGATTACATGCGTTCTTCTGAAAAAGGTCAGAACATTATTGCTTATGCGAGTGTTTCTCGTATTACTAAAAATGTTGTTTTTACTGAGTGCCTAGTAAGACAAGAGTCCGATAACTTGCTTATCGCTAAATGCAATGCTGCGTTTATGCGTATTGGTCCAGAAATGACTCCACCTGATTTTCGTAAGGTTGTTGAAACTGGGGATGCCAGTATTTATTTGGGTAGTGAGCCTTTGGTTAAGCAAGGAGTTAACGTTCAATGAGTTTTCAAGACATCATTCATCAAGCTCAAGTAAGTGGTGATTTTAAACCATTGGTTGATAGCATTCCTTATGCCGGTTACATCGGCCTAGAATTCCAACGCTTCGGTGACAATGTTATTTTTAAATTACCTCGTAATATTGATAATATCGGTAATCCAATTTTACCCGCTATTCACGGGGGCGTGATTGGTGGTTTTATGGAGTTGTCTGCAGCGATTAATTTATTAATGTTTATGGATACGCCTCTGATGCCCAAAATCGTCGACTTTTCGTTAGATTATTTACGAGCAGGTCGAGATCAAGATACTTTTGCAGAGTGTCAAATTTGGCGACAAGGCAGCCGAGTTGCTAACGTTTCTATTACTGCTTGGCAAAACGATCGGGTTAACCCAATTGCTACTGCGCGTGCTCACTTCTTACTGGCTAAAAAGTAGTTTTATCCTTTCTACCCTTGAAATTTCTGGCGTTGTCCCAATTTCTACATCAGGTTAAATAATTACCTTTTATTTTAAGCGACTGCAGGAATTACATACAATCCAGCGTCGCTTGGCTAACAACGTTTGTTCAAGTTTAGGAGTTAAAATGTCTGCAACGCAAAAAGAAACAATGGGTTTTAAAACTGAAGTTAAGCAGTTACTGCATTTAATGATTCATTCATTGTATTCGAATAAAGAAATCTTTTTACGTGAACTGGTGTCTAACGCTTCTGATGCCTGCGATAAATTACGCTTTGAAGCCGTGTCTAACGCAGATTTGTATGAAGGCGATAGCGAGCTTGCAATTCACATCGATTTTAACAAAGAAACCAATACCGTCACCATCGAAGATAACGGTATTGGCATGAGTCGCGATGATGTTGTTAATCATCTAGGGACTATCGCTAAATCTGGAACGTCTGAGTTCTTAGGCAAACTAAGCGGTGATGAGAAACAAGATTCGCAGTTAATTGGTCAATTTGGTGTGGGTTTTTATGCGTCTTTTATTGTGGCAAAAGATGTTGTTGTTGAAACTCGTCGAGCAGGTCTAGCAGCTAACCAAGCTGTGCGCTGGCAGTCGCAAGGCGAAGGTGAATTTAGCTTAGAAGATATTGAAAAAGAAACTCGTGGTACGCGCATAACGTTGCATCTTAAAGATGATGAAAGCGAGTTTGCAGACAGCTACCGTTTACGTACTTTAATTAAAAAGTATTCTGACCATATCGCTATCCCAATTTATTTGCCACAAGAAGTGAACAGTGACGAAGCCGAAGGTGATAGCAAACAGATTCCTGAAGCAGTGAATGATGCAAAAGCATTATGGACGAAACCTAAAACTGACATCAGTGATGAAGACTATAAAGAATTCTACAAGCATGTGTCTCATGACTGGCAAGAGCCTTTAGCTTGGTCGCATAATAAAGTTGAAGGTAAGTTGGATTATACCAGTTTATTGTATATTCCTTCTCAAGCACCTATGGATTTATGGAATCGTGATGCTGCACGAGGTTTAAAATTATATACACAGCGTGTGTATATTATGGATGAGGCCGAACAGTTTTTACCGCTGTATTTACGCTTTGTAAAAGGCATCTTAGATTCTAATGATTTGTCACTTAACGTGTCTCGTGAAATTCTTCAGCAAGATAAAAACGTCGATTCAATTCGTGCAGCGTTAACAAAACGTGTACTTGATATGCTAACTAAAATGGCAAAGAAAGACGAAGAGAAATACGCTAAGTTTTGGTCGCAGTTTGGTGAAGTTTTAAAAGAAGGCCCGGCTGAAGATTTTTCTAATAAAGAAAAAATCGCTAATCTATTCCGTTTTGCCAGCACCCAAGGAGAAGGTGATAAAGCTTCTGTGTCATTGGTTGATTATGTTGGCCGCATGAAAGAAGAACAGAAAAAGATTTATTACGTGACCGGTGAAAATTACGATTCAGTCTTCAATAGCCCACACTTAGAATTCTTTAAGAAAAACGATATTGAAGTATTGTTATTAACCCAGCGTGTTGACGAATGGATGATCAGCCATTTGGGTAACTTTGAAGAAAAGTCTTTCCAAGACATTACCAAGGGTGAATTGGATCTAGACGAATTAACCAACGAAGACGAAAAAGCTGCTGCTGAAACATTGGCAGAAGAAAATAAAAGTTTAATCGAGCGCATTACTTCCGCTTTAGTGGGCGAAGTAAGCAGTGTTCGTATTACCTCACGTTTAACTGATTCTCCAGCTTGTTTGGTTGTTGGTCAAAACGATATGAATGATAACTTACGTCAAATGTTAGCTGCGGCAGGCCAAGAAGTTCCTCCTGCGCAAACGACATTAGAAGTAAATCCAAAGCATCCATTGATTGAAAAAATGGATGGTGAGCAAGATGAAGCCCGTTTTTCTGATTTGGCTCATGTAATTTACGGACAAGCACAGTTGGCTCAGGGCAGCCCGCTGCAAAAACCGGCTGAGTATGTTGCTAAGTTGAACAAGCTGTTGCAAGACTTAATGCAATAAGTTTGACCAAGCTTGTTATGATAAAAAAACAGCGCAATTGCGCTGTTTTTTATTTGTGAATGGTATTTTCTAAAAGACAGTTTCATCTGTTATGATGCCTTTAAAATATTAGGTTTAAAAATTAGCTTTAAAACTGGGTTTAAAAAAATATGAAAATTGTAAAGGTTATTTTTTCTGGCTTATTGCTTTCTGCCAGTGCGCAAAGTTTTGCTGGCGGATCACTTGATTTAAGTTTATCAAACGATTCTGCACGCTTGGAATACGACGCTACTAAAGTGGGTTCGGGTTTGCATGTAAGTGCCAGCGTTCAGCATCATGAAGAAGACGGGGAGTTGATTGCATTAGGTTTGCATGTGGTTGATGTTAGAGAACCGAATAGCCCTTTGTACTTAGGTGTTGGCGCGAAACTTTTTGGTTTTCAAAATGATTACATAGATGGCGGTGCTTTAGGGGTAGGTGGTTTCTTCCGCTATCAGATTCCTAACGTTCCCGGTTTAAGCACGGCGGGTTATGTGTATTATGCGCCAAAAGTTGTTTCGTTTGATGATACTGAAAATTTAACAGACACTGATATTAGACTGCAATATGGTTTATTACCAACGGCTCGAATTTATATGGGTTATCGTTATAGTGCGGTTGATGTAGAGAAATACCGCGATACTATCAAGTTAGAAGAAGGCATACATTTTGGTTTAAAAGTTGATTTTTAATGGCTGAATGGTTGAGTCAAACAAATCAGAAACTGTATCAGGCGCGTCTTTTATTAGACGCTCTTGATGTGTCTGAATCTTCTGCCAATACTGCCGATGTTTTCAATAATTCCAATATTTCTGCTGATTTCGTGTTAGCACTGCAGGAATCTGTACTGTTTCAGTTGGTGTTAGCATATCAGTCATATCTTCATGAAATTGCCGAAATAGCGCAATGGCGTGAGTCATTTTTGTCATTAGCGCAATTGATCGAGAGTGCGCCTACGATAACCGGCGAAATGAAAGAGTTGAAGAAAATCGAAGATGATGACTTTAGTTGGCTGAGTCAGTTGCTAGCGGCTTTTCAGCAATGTGGGGATAAAAACCCTGTTGCGGTTAAAGCGGCAACCAGCCCTTCAATGATTCAAATTCAAGACACTACCTCAGCGTCTTTACCGTTGAGAGATTGGTACGATCATTTAATCGATCTGATCGACCTTCAGCGTAATAATCGTCAAGAAAGTTAATTCTAGAATAAGTAAGTGAGTACCATGGCTGATTTTTTTGAGATCATTGAGTTGTCTAATGGTGATATTGGTTTGCGTAAAGCAGACGATGAATCAGCAGAGATGATTGTAACTATTCAATTTTCACCCGATGCTAAAGAAGGCTTAAAAAATCATTACGTTGAGGTTGCTCATGCAATGATTGAAGCTGGAATCCACAAAGTAGGCGAGTTGTCTGGGCTAGAAGTTGAACAAGAACAAATACTAACCGAGCCTCAGACTCCCGAATTAATTCATTAAATTGGAATGTTCTTAAGCTAACACTATCTGCGTCTTACCAGTAAGGCATGGCTTTGGCCTTGTCTTGCTGATATTTCCAGTTCGGCTAAATCATATTCAGAGATTTTACCTGGCCATTCAATAATTAAATGGCCGGTGCCTGCCGCTAATGCTTTGCAGCATACTTTATGAAAGCAGTTTTGTTCGGCATTAATATGTAGAATCTGCGCCGCATCAATACCGAGTGAAGCCGCCCAGTGACGGTTAATTGCTGGTTCATCGGCAATCCACATCAACCACCGTTTGTCGATCGACATTTGGCTAAGGATTGGCAGCAAAAAGATAGGCTGTAAGGCACTGTCTGTGGCTAAAATAATTTCACTGATACCGGCCTGTGCTACGCCAGCTTCGTTGTTGAAAGGTTTGCTAGAACTTTCTTTAAACGAACCGTTTAGCGCTAATTCAGAGGTTTTAATTCTAAGTGGTAGCTGACGCATATTGATTTCCTTATGGTTAAAACAGCTAAAAATACAGCTGGTATATTAGTTGGCTTTTAATACGGTTGTTTTTAAAACAGTCGCTTATGTTTAATACTGACGACGAATTACACCCACATACAAACCTTCGATAGCAAAGTTTGCTTCTTTTAAATTTACTTCAATCGGATCAAAGTTATCGTTTTCTGGTAATAATGTAATTTTACTACGATTTTTTTGGTAACGCTTCACAGTGACTTCGTCTTCTACTCTGGCGACAACGATCTGACCATTACGAGCTGTTTCTGCTTTATGCACTGCAATCAAGTCGCCATCCATAATGCCCACGTTAACCATACTTTCGCCGTGTACTTCGAGTAAAAAATCAGCGCTGGGCTTAAACCAGTTAGCCGGTATTTCACAATAATCTTCAACGTGTTCTTGTGCCAAAATAGGCTCACCAGCGGCAACGCGGCCGATAATGGGGAGGCCAGGTTGTTGGTCTTCAACTATGCGTATGCCACGAGAAGCGCCGGGCATCATTTCTATGGCACCTTTGCGAGCCAATGCTTTTAAATGCTCTTCGGCAGCGTTTGGCGAGCGGAACCCTAACTGGTTTGCTATTTCTGCTCGAGTCGGGGGATAACCTGTTTTAACAATCGCACTTTTAATGAGACTAAGAACTTCTTGTTGTCGCGCGGTTAGCTTTGTCATGATTCTATCCCGATGCTTGTTTATAGTGTTTATCTATACAGTAGATGTGAATATATACAGTGTTTTTGATGGTGTAAAGTCTCTTTTATGCTTTTAATGTAAAACTAATCGCTTTTCTAAAGCCGAGACCCTTGCACTCAATGTGTTTAAAACGTATGTTTGAATTTCATTAAATTGTTTATAGAGTAGTTATGGCACAGAAAGATACCGTTGAACGCATTCTCGATGCCGCGGAAGATTTGTTTTCTGAAAAAGGATTTGCCGAAACGTCGTTACGTAACATCACGACTAAGGCTGGAGTTAATTTAGCAGCGGTAAATTATCATTTTGGTTCGAAAAAATCGCTTATCCAAGCGGTGTTTGCACGATATTTAACGCCTTTTAGTCAGCAGTTTTCAACTCAGTTAGATCTTATCAAGCAGCAAGAGCGTACACCCGAGCAATTACTAAAGCTGTTATTGATAACCTTGACCAAGTCTGGCCTAGAAAATCCAGCAAAGTTTGCCGTATTTATGCGCTTGTTAGGATTAGCTTATAGCCAAGGGCAGGGGCATTTACGCAAGTTTTTAACCAGTGAATATGGTGATGTTTTTAAACGCTACATGAAAGAAATCAATCGCATTACTCCGCAATTATCTCCGGTAGAACGCTTTTGGCGCATTCACTTTATGTTGGGCGCAGCGGTGTTTACCATGTCGAGTGTGGATTCGTTAATGGCAATGGCCGACCATGATTTAGGCATTGAATCACAAGTAAAAGATGTAATTGGCCAGCTTATGCCATTTTTAGCGTCTGGTTTAATGGCTGTTGAACACAATGATGCATGACGCCACTCACATAGAAATATCCCTTCAAGATCAATTGCTGCGTTTGCATCGTAAAGCTGGGGTTGTTGAGTATTCAATATCCACTGCTGCGTTGGGTGCAGGTCAGCAAAAAAACTCCAATCAAACACCGTTAGGCTGGCATACACTGCGCGCCAAAATTGGTGCTAATGCGAATGTAAACAGTGTGTTTGTCGGTCGTCGATTCACCGGTGAGATATATTCTGCTCAACAGGCGCTCGCACACCCACACAGAGATTGGATTTTGAGCCGAATATTGTGGCTCAGTGGCTGTGAAATAGGCCATAACCGTTTAGGTAATGTTGATACCATGCAACGCTATATTTATATTCATGGCACCCCCGACACCGAACCTATGGGAGTTGCCAAGTCGCACGGTTGTATCCGCATGCGCAATGCTGACGTGATTGAACTGTTTGATGCTGTTAATGTTGGCACGCCTGTTTGGCTTCAAGAAGCAACGTTTGCGAGGATTACATGTCGATCTGTGTAATGGCTGATATAGCCGGTCTTTCGCTTACTGCCAGTGACGAAGTATTTTTATTACAGCCTGAAATTGCCGGGATTATTTTATTTTCACGTAATTATGATAATCCTCTCCAACTTAAAACATTGTGCTGTCAAATCAAAACTTTACGGCCTGATTTACTGATAGCGGTTGATCAAGAAGGTGGCAGAGTTCAGCGATTTCGAGAAGGGTTTTTGTCGCTTCCCGCTATGCGTTCTTTAGGAGAAGTGTATGGCGCTGACCCTGAAAAAGGATTAGCCCAAGCCCATTCTTTAGCTTGGCTAATGGCCAGTGAATTGATTCATTATGGGGTGGACATCAGTTTTGCTCCGGTATTGGATTTGGATTATGGCCGCTCGAGTGTAATAGGGGATCGTGCTTTTGCACGTTCTGCAAACGCTGTGCAGGCGCTAGCCGGTGCTTTTATTAAGGGTATGCGAGCGGCGGGGATGTTCGCAACGGCTAAGCACTTTCCCGGTCATGGTTTTGTTGCGGCGGATTCACACCTTGAATTGCCCACTGACGAGCGCTCGATGGAAGAGTTGCAAGCTCAAGATCTATTACCTTTTAAACAGTTGATAGCGACGCAGCAGCTAGCGGCAATCATGCCTGCCCATGTTATTTATCAGCAAGTTGATGCTGACTTTACTGCTGGTTTCTCACCTCACTGGTTACAAAACGTATTGCGCCAGCAGTTGGGGTTTGAAGGTTTAATTTACAGTGATGATTTATCTATGGCCGGTGCGGCAGCGTCTGGAAGCCCAAGTAAAAGGGCCATTCAAGCACAGCAAGCAGGGTGCAATGTATTGTTGATTTGTAATCAGCGTGATGCTGCGCAAGAAATTGTTGAAACGGTTAGGCAGCAAGGTTGGGCGTTGACGGGTTTGCAAGCTATGCAAGCCCAGCCGATTGATTTAATGGCTAATGACACTGACTTTTATCAAAGTCAATTATGGCAGCATCATTTGGGGTTGTGCGCTGATTTGTTCAGTTAACATACCAAATGCAGCCAAATAAATTGAGCTGATTCAATACATTATTGGCAAAAATATATTTTTCAATTTCATCAGATCATATATTGAAGGCAGTTAATGAAAACAATCGCAATTATTGGCGGTACAGGGCTTACTGAATTTATCGAATTGGGCAATATTATCTGCCATGCGCAAGACTCTGCTGCCGTCGATTTAGGTTTAGGCTGCCCAAGTTCAGACATAACCGAGGCAGTGCTTCATGGTACTCGCTTGTTATTTTTGAGTCGTCATGGCCACCCAAGAGCGCTGCCACCACACAAAATTAATTACCGCGCTAATGTGTTAGCGTTACACGCTTTGGGTGCCGATGAGATTATTGCAGTGAATGCAGTGGGAGGGATTCATTTCAGTGCGACAGCTGGTCACCTAGTCGTTCCTGATCAGTTGATTGATTATACTCATGGTCGTGAAAGCACGTTTTTTGACGGCGATTTTCGCCCCTTAGATCATATCGAGTTTAGCTATCCTTACGATGCAACTCTACGCCAGCGTATTATTGATGCGCTAGCACAGCGTGAATTGCCGTCTGGCTTTAGCGAATATGGCGTTTATGGCGCAACCCAAGGACCAAGATTAGAAACCATTGCCGAAATCAAACGATTAGAGCAAGACGGCTGTGATGTGGTGGGTATGACCGGAATGCCTGAGGCCGCACTGGCCAGAGAATTAGCCATTCCCTATGCCAGTGTGTGTTTAGTGGTTAATCCGGCGGCGGGTAAAACCGAAAAAGAAATTGCACTTGACGAAATTTATACGGTGCTGACCCAAGGCATGGACGAGATTAAGCAGTTAATTATTCAAATGTGTCTGGCTAACAGTCGTAAATAAACTAACAGCCTAGAATAAATGGGTTGCCATTGCCTTGTAATTTTTTCACTTGTTCATTCTTTTTACATTCCCAAGTGGTCGTTGGGTACTGTCGATTCCATGCTTGATATAAGCGGGTATCTTGTTTGGATAAATCAAAATTATATTGTTGTTGCATATATAAATAGGCGCGAGCAATAGGGCCGCGACTTGCTTTTGGCGGTTGAACTTTACGCGCTTTAAAGTCGACTACAACATCGCATTGGCCATATTGACGTGCTTCACCGTTCCATTCGCTAAAACTATAATTAGAGCGGTCGCCATTCACTTCACCAATAGCCGGTACTAGGTTGTGCATATCGCCTTCCATTTGTTTAAACGTAGGAATTTTTTTACACGCTTTACGTCCGCCCGTTTGCCAGCATTGCATTTGATGGCCAAAGTGCCAAGCAGGCACAATGTGTTCCCACTCTATGCGGTTTGCACGGCGCTGTTGTTTACGGACTTCATAACCACAACTGTCTAAATCGGGTACCAGTTTTTTACCTTGGTGGCGATAGTCGCATGCGCAATAAAAAGTCTTTTGTTGTTGGTTTTGATAGACATCAGCCAGTAACCGTTTTGCTTTAGAAAAACTAATAATGGCTCGATTGTTTGGATCGTCTTGCGTGTTAGAATGGCTTTCAGTAGCAAACGCCATAAGCAATAATAATAAAAAAGCATTTAACATCAGTAATTTAAGCTCTCTAAGTTAATATCATTAGTAAAACGACATGATATTAGCACTAAATTACTGACATAAAACAAATTATGGCATGCTTGTGGCTGATTTTTTGCTCATTAACCAGATCATTAACCAGATCATTAACCAGTTTATCAACTAGCATATAAAACAGTAGCGAGTGACATGCACAAACTTTTATTAATTATTTCTTTTTTTCTGATCAGCATTGCTTCAAATGCTGAGGACTTTGCCGACATAAAACAATTAGCGCTGTTATCAGCAGCTTCTTATCAAAGTCCGCAGCGTTTGCCAGCCACTTTAAATAAGCTGGGTTACCAGTTGATTCATCAAAATGATTTGCCCGGCACAGAATTGCGCTATTTTATTGCGCGTTCACAAAACGGTAACCAGTATGTGGCGTTTCGAGGAACTTCAAATGTAGAAAATGCATTAGTCGATTTAGATTTAGCTTTTGCTTTTCATCAAGGGTTAAAGATTCAATTACACCAAGGGTTTGCGAATGCAGCATCAGCTGCTTTTGCTGATATGCGACCTTACTTGGATAAAACGCAACCCATCCGCACAACGGGGCACAGTTTAGGCGGGGCGATTGCGGTGATTACGGCGATGCAATTACAACGAGAAGGTTATAATTTGGGCGAGGTAGTAACATTTGGACAGCCCAAGGTGACCAATTTAGCCGGTGCGAATGCTTTTTCATCTTTACCCGTTACGCGCGTAGTTACGCCAAAAGATTTGGTGCCATTGGTGCCGCCGTTAAGTCCGTTACAATTACGTGATTTGGATATTTACTGGCATGTAGGGCGCGAAATTATATTGTTGGTAGGCAATAAATACTCGGTTACCGAAGGGGTTAAAAGCATGTTGCGAGCCACTAAATTTATGTCGAGCGTGCCAGACGAAAGCCATATTGATGCCCATCAAATGGCGACCTATTTAGGCTTAATTAATAATAAGTTAAACGGTGCACAGCTAGAGACCTATTCGACGGGCATTAATGCGTTTGGTTTTTCGCTTAACTGACAGCCATTTAAAACAGACGGCCATTAGAAAAGACAGTTATTTAACACTGACGGTCATTGATGTTTTATTCGCCAGCAGTACTTTGCGGCTGATGTGCGAATGGCGCAATGAATCCCAGCTGAAAACAATCAAGCCCAGCCAAATAAAACCAAAGGTAATGTAATCTTTTAGCTCTAAGGTTTCATCGTACAACTGAACGGCCAACACAAACATTAAGCTGGGCCCAATGTATTGGATAAAACCAATGGTGGTGTATTGCAGTCTTTTTGCCGCGGCGGTGAAACATAGTAAAGGTAAGGTTGTGACTACGCCCGAGCTAATCAGTAGTAAAATCATGGCGGTGCTGTTCATGCTGAAGTTTGACGTTGCTGTTGGTTCCATCAAAACCCAATAGCCTAAAGCCAATGGCAATAAGACTAACGCTTCTATGGTTAAACCAGGGATCGATTCAATGTGAGTGCGTTTATGCAACAAACCATAACAGGCAAACGACACCGCTAAGATCAACGCGATGTAAGGCACCGAACCAAAACTAACGATTTGAATAACTACACCGGTTAATGCCAGAGCCACGGCTGCCCCTTGGCACTTTCTGAGTCGTTCACCTAAAAACAAATACCCCATTAAGACGTTTATCAGTGGATTAACGTAATAGCCAAGGCTTGCTTCAAGCATATGGTTATTGTTAATAGCCCATATAAATATTCCCCAATTTAATCCCAGTAAACAGGCACTTAACGCAAGCAAAGCAAATTGCTTGGGCTGTTTAAGAATAGAGATCACTTTATGCAGTTGGCGTGAAAACAACACTATCAGCAGTAAAAACACCACCGACCAGACAATGCGCTGCGACAGTATTTCTTGTGGCGCAATGGGTATCAGTTGTTTGAAATAAATAGGTGCTACTCCCCACATAATAAATGCGGCTAAAGCAAATAAAAAACCAGTTTTTTGTTCTTGAGAATGCATACGATCAATCTTTTAAAGGTGGCAACTGCACAGAATTAAACTGCGGCGATACTAACATCTATGCCAATAAAAGATAGACATTCAGTTTGTTCCTTAATGTAACTGGGTTGGTTATACTAAGAGATAAACTGAACAAATCATCAGGCTAACATCTCTGTGAAATAAATAGCTCTGTGAAATTAATAACCCTATGTTCTTAAACGAGATTTAATGACACCTACTCTTACAACAATGCCTGCATCAGATCCTACCCCACAACCCCATTTTGTGTGTATTGGCGGTGGGCATGGCTTGGGTCGTTTATTAGTAGCTTTACGTGATGTAGAGCAATATTTAACGGGTATTGTCGCCACCACTGACGAAGGTGGATCTACCGGACGCTTACGCGAAGAAGCTGAAACCATCGCTTGGGGTGATCTAAGAAACTGCCTGTCACAATTATGTTCTTTAGATGGTATTGGTCAAAAATTATTTGAATATCGCTTTCAAACACAAGGCGATTTAGATGGCCATAATCTGGGAAATTTAGTTTTATTCGCCTTAGACCAATTGTCGGTAAGGCCCACTGATGCCATTCGCGTTATGCGCGACATGCTCAACATCAAATCTCACTTATATCCGATGGCCGATAGGCCAACCACATTAATGGCGAAGACCGTCGCCTTGGCGGGGCAAGAGCCTAACATTCTTGTTGGTGAGTTATCGATTGACGATTCTGATGAAGATATCGATTATTTGTATCTAGAACCTAAGGTAAATGCAGAGCCAGAAGTGATCGCCATGATCAAACAAGCGGATGCAATTATTCTCAGTGCTGGCAGCTTTATGACCAGTATCATGCCGTCTTTGCTGGTTGATAATATTTTAACCGCGATTAACCAAAGCAGTGCGCCGCTGATTTTAGTCGTTAATATTAAAGAAGAAGAGCTGGGAGGGGGTATAAAGCTAACCTTTGAAAAACAACTCGTTTTACTGGAAAAGGCGGGTATACGGAAACTGGATCATATTTTATGGCCAGAAAATCGTGAGCTCTTGGTTGGTCACTTTAATCAGTACCCGATTACCCAAATTGATATGCAGCCCTGTGAAAGGGGGATGCACAATGAAGCGATTCTTAAAGCCGCCATTTTTGATCTGTTACAGGCAGATTAACCGAATACACATTTTTCATATTCATCTAGCCATAATGGGGTTTTCTGCATTGCCTTGGCATACAGGCGGCTTTGCATTTGATGTTCTATCCAGTTGCGTAATAGCGGATAGGGAGCTTGTTTAAACCAAGCTTTATTGACGCGCGAAAACTGGCGTACAAAAGGAATCAGAGCGTAATCGATTAAGCCAGGCTTTTTTCCTACAAAGCAACCAACAAAATTAGCGTCTACAACACTACCCCCAACACCCTTGCTGCTGGCTAATCTTCTTTCTAATTCGGCTATAAACACCTCACACTTTTGGCGTTCTTCAACTTCAGTACCCGTGCGAAAGCGTTTTGACTTTTTATAAATCTCTAACTGTGGTTTGAATTCTTTATCGTTGAGTTTAACCAGCTTCAACATCTCTGCAAGATCGTTAGGGTTATCTTTGTGCAATAAATCTTCAGGATCATTTTGTTGCAGAGCCCAAAGCATAATGTCCAAACTTTCATCAATGACTGGGGATTGGGTAGAATACTGAGAGTCTAAATCAGCAAATACTAAGACAGGCACCGTTCCTTTGGGTGACACTTTAAGCATTTCTTGCGGTTTATTTTTCATGGTAATGGCGCGCAGTAAAACTTGCTGTTGTGCCATTAATAACCCCATGCGAGCGCGCATGGCATAAGGGCAGTGCTGAAGTGAATAAAGAATGGGTAAAGTATTCACCTCAGCAGTCATGGTTAAAGCCCTTGTCTGTATTGTGCGTTGGTCGACAGCGTCACCATGTCATTTAGCTGATCGGCGGCTTCTTTTTTGCCTTGCAGTAAATGTTCAAAATGTTCAATTAATTGAGCTTTATCTTCTACTGCTGAATCACCCGAGCCGATATTGGTTAAATCAATAAAGAACTCATCAAATAAATCCCCAAGGTCGTTAACGATGTCTAAGTTTAAAAACTGTTCGTCGTTATAAATGCTGGGGTAGCCGCCTTTTTGTTTATCGATAGAGAACTGAATACCTTTGACGTTTCTGATTGTGGTGGCTTTTTCACACTTCAACATGCAGCCATCTTCAATACTGGGCTTTTTACATCCCACGGTTTGTTGAAAGAAACACTGACGGCTGGTCATCATCAAAATAGGGTGATAAATACTGTAGTACAGTTTGAAATTATCAGGGCGAGCAATGTTGCGCAGCTGTAAGCGGTTTATTTCGTTGGAGATAAACGCACCGGCACAATTCAGTTCTTCTTGTAAGGTTAATAAAGCATAAGAGTTGGTGGTGTTCATAAAAGGGCCAGCAACCCATTCAATGCCTAATTCATAGGCTTTATACGCGATGCCAGTATTGTTGGTGACAATGCGTTTAGGCTTAACCTGTTCTAAAATTTTAACCGCTTCTAAATAATCTTTGCCGATTAATACCGCCGGAAACCAAGGGATTAATCTTGGGTTTGCCTTGAGTAAATCAATATGTTTTGGACAGTCTTTTTTGAAACTTTCGGGTAATTTAAAATAGACATCGGCATCAGTGAGTTCGCATAAATGAAAATCTTTTTCATAGGCGATTAAAATCGATAGTGTTGGTTTGCCGCAAGATTTATTGCTTTTATCCAGTGGTGGCACTTCCATATTAGGAACCACGTCAATCGAGTCATTGAGTAAAAAAGCCAACGTGTTTTTGAGAACAGTTAATTCTTTAAACGGAATACTTAAGCCACTATTAGCTTGTTCTGCATTGTTAACACGATCTGCATTGTTGTAATGCTTAAAACATAGCTCAAGCGTAAATTCAGGATTATCAAAGCTCTTGAAACGTTTTACTAATGTTTTTTCGTCTAATTCTGATTTTTCAACCTCTGCCAATAAAGCTTCTGATTGCAGGGTAATAATTTTTGCATCTTCAGTATTGTGAGAATCGCCACCAACAATGGCTGTGATTTTAAGAGGATTGTTCAGCGAACCCGAAAATTCAATTTTAAGCGGTAGTTTGGCGGTACTCAAATATTGAATTTTATCTCTTAACTCATCCCCTAATGCATTTTTATCGATATACAATTCGTCTTTGGCTTCTTGAATTTGAACCACCGAGATAGCATCAGTGCTTTTGGCAACAGCCGTGTCGACAGCATGCTTAACGCTGTGATCACGAGGGTTGTCGATGAACATGTCTTTAGTTAAGTTGCCTTGCAAAAACGAGTTAGTGAAATCGCGGTTAAATACCTTGTGTAGATTAGAGTCATCCGGTAACAGCTTCCCCGTTTCGATGTAACCATTAATACCTTTACGCCAAGTATCAACCACGGTGTAAACGTAGTGAGCGCCTTTAATGCGGCCTTCAATTTTTAACGAATCGACACCAGCTTCAACTAATTCTGGTAAATCATAATAGGCAGAATTATCTTTCAAGTTGAGCGGATATTTATTACCAGTTGCAGTCACTTCGTATTCATCACGGCAGGCTTGGCTGCAACGACCCCGGTTGCCAGAATTGCCCACGCTCACCGAGCTGGAATAACATTGGCCAGAGAAAGCAATGCATAAAGCACCGTGAACAAACACTTCAGTTAAAATGCCGAGATCGTGGGAGAGCTTGGTCATCGACTTAATTTCGCCCAAATTAAGCTCGCGCGATAAATTGACCCGCGAAGCGCCTATTTTTTTCAAAAAATGCAATTGGCCTTCGTTGTGCGTCGTCATTTGGGTAGAAGCGTGAATGTCTAGGCTTGGGAAATATTTTTTCACTAGATTAAACATACCAAGGTCTTGTACGATGATGCCATCGATACCGCTGTTCACTAATTTGTTGAGCAGTTTGAACATGGTTGGTAGTTCTTGTTCGAGTATCACAACATTCAACGTTAAAAACACTTCGCAGTCGTATTTATGCGCCAGTCGTAAAATACCGGTTAAATCATCAAAAGAAAGGTTAGAGGCTCGGTTGCGTGCATTGAAAGTATCAAGCCCACAATAAACCGCATTAGCACCGGCAACAATGGCGGCTTTAATGGCTTCAACGTCGCCGCCTGGGGCTAATAATTCAATCTTTCTACGCATTGGGCTCACTGTTTCACTGATTTGATTCACTGGTTCACTGATCTGATTCACGATAACAAACAACTTTTAATTTTGAGGGGCGATTTTAGCGGTATCCTCACTTGATTGCTATAATCAATCAATTTTTGAAAAAGGCGGATATTCATCGGTGGCGATTACCATTCAGCATATGTATTGCCAGCGTCTAGTGCATCAGGCTGCAACACTCACTACGACGTTACTTTTGTTCATTGCGCTGTGTCTTTCTGTTTCAGTACAAGCTCGCCCCAGTATTGGCTTAGCTTTAGGAGGTGGAGGCGCCAAAGGCGCCGCGCATATAGGGGTGTTGAGGGTCTTGGAACAACATAATATTCCAATCGATTATATTGCAGGTACCAGTATTGGTTCTGTAGTGGGAGGCATGGTTGCATCGGGTTTAAGTGTCGATGAAATAGAAAAGATTATGATAGAAACTGCTTGGGCTAACGGCTACTCCGACCGAATACCCAGAGAAAACTTACCTTGGCGATATAAGCAGCAAAGTGATCAATTTAATATTCCGCTAGAGGTCGGTGTTGAGAACGACCGTTTAAAAATGCCGTCGGGTGTTTTGTACGGGCAAGTTGCAACCAAGTTATTGCGTTCGGCAGTTGGTGAGCATCCCAACTTTGACAGTTTTGACGATCTTGTTATTCCCTTTCGTGCTATTGCCACGGATTTAGCCAATTACAAAACCGTGGTCCTTGATAGTGGCAGTTTAATTACTGCGATGCGTGCATCTTCTGGTGTCCCCGGTGCTCTGGCGCCAGAGATTATTAACGGTTTAATGCTGGTGGATGGAGGCATTACAATGAACTTACCCATTAGCGTGGTACGTGAGATGGGAGCAGACATTGTGATTGCGGTAGATATTGGCAGTGATCTTTTACCTAAAGAAGAATTGCAAGGCACTTTGGCAGTGATGGGGCAGCTGTCGTCATTTCTTACCAGCAGTAATGCACTTGAGCAGCGAAAACTGCTGAATGATCAAGATTTTTTGATTAAACCGGATATCAGCGGTTTATCTACAACTGACTGGAGTTATGTGGGGGAGGCTTTTAACCGCGGTGAAATTGCTGCTAATTTGCAGTTGTCATCGTTGTCTCGATTAAGCTTACCTGCGACTTGTTATCAAGAGCATTTAAGTCAGCGACATAAGCGGCGCGAATTGCTTAAGCAGCGAATGAACAAGCCTGTTGATCGCATTGAATTAAAAAATAAGTCAAACCTATCGGACGGGTTGATTATAGATCGCTTTGCCTTAGAGCCTGGTAATCAGCTGGACGCAAACGCGATAAATGCTGCGATTGATCGTTTATTCTCACTTAATAAATTTCAGCGGGTCGATGCTTATACTGTTGAGGATTATAATGGTGAGTACAAGAGTGAGCACAAGGGTGAAAATACGAGCGAAGAAAGTAAAATAAAAGTGCTGCACGTAATTGCCGAAGAAAAGTCTTGGGGGCCAAACTTTCTTCAATTTGGTATCGGCTGGGAGGATGATCTTGATAATCAATCAGATTTGAATTTCAACATGGCTCTTATTTTAGGTGACTTGACCAAAAATGGAGGGGAGTTGCGTTCTGAATTTAAAATGGGTACCCAGCGTTCGTTTAACACAGAGTTTTATTGGCCCTTCGATCGTAAACAAGATTTTTACAGCAGTAGCCGCTATCAAGTAAGTTCTTTTCAATGGAATTATTATCTAGACGATGCGCCGCAAGTGCCCATTGATCAGCAGTTTCAATCGGTATCTCAGGGTTTGGGTTATAACTATACCCAAGCTGGGTTTATGGAGCTTGGCTTAACGTCTGATGTTGGCCAATTCAGTGACCCTATATTACTCGCCGGTGAGGTGAATTATTTTACTTATGGGGGGTATTTAAAATTTGGTTATGACACCCTCAACAGTATTAATTTTCCTACCCAAGGTAGTTATTTTTCATTTGTTGCTCTTGCCCGCAACGAGCGTGTTGATGATCACGTATTAATTAACAAGCAAGATAACGCCGATGAAATCTCTTCTTTGGTATTGGATATCAATTGGAAAGGGGCGCTGCGTTTTGGTAATCACGCCGTTGTAGCTAAAGCGTCTTATGCAGAAGCGCTGACAGACAATAATAATGAAAGTATTTACATCTCTTATTTGGGTGGATTTTTGAATTTGTCTGGGTATCAAAAAAATGCCTTAGCCGGTTCAAAAAAAGTATTTGTGGCGGGTGTTTATCAATTCGATTTAGGTAAGAGTCTTCTCAATTTGGATGAGTTTTCACTGTATTTAGGTTTAACTTTAGAGGCGGGTAATGTTTGGCAACAAGCTGAGCCGATTGATCAAGATTTGATTGTATCGAATGCGCTTTATATAGGAACAGATACGTCACTGGGGCCAATTGCTTTAGGTTATGGTCGAACAAATCAACAAGATCAAGCGTTTTACTTTTATTTAGGCAAAAGTTTTTAAGCAGACTTGATTGGGTTTTAAATAGACTTGATCGGGTTTTATACCGTTTTAAAAATAATGTTGTTACGGAAGTTTTTTAATTTAATTCCCTGTTTTAACAAACGTGTTTGTACTATTTTTGCCAATGTTTCTTGTTGGTTTAGTAGAAGCGCTTGTTGGTTTAGTAGAAGCGCTTGTTGATCTAGTAGACTCTTTGACTGATCTTCAGCAAGCCCCTTTAAATGACAGCATATGGCTAAACTATTAGGAAAGTTACTCCAGTCTACTTGATAACTAAAATGGCTAAAGCCGCTTAAAGTGTTCGGTCGATCTAAAGCAGGCTGTTTTAAAGCCATTGATTCTGCCTCAGCCAACGCCTTGCGAATGAGAAGATTAAGCTTATTGGCAACATTGTTTTTCAAGAATTTTATTCCATAAAAAAGGCTGCAAAAGCAGCCTTATTGATTGCGTTATATTAAAGCGCCATGTCTTTTAGCTTTTTAAGCGGTAAAACTTTTACCCTAGTGCTGGCTGGTTTAGCCGCAATGTCCATTAATTCACCCGGCTTAAACGGATTTGGCACATCTTTACGCGCTTTCTGTGCTGGTTTCTTCACCGTTTGTATCTTCAATAACCCTGGTAAGGTAAATTCACCGACCGCACGTTTTTTAATGTGACGTTTAATAATGTCAGCCAATTCATCAAGTACGCTGGCAACGTCTTTTTTGCTCAACTCAGTTTTTTCAGCTAGCTCGTTGAGTAACTGAGTTTTGGTGTATTTTTCTCTAACGGCGGTTAGCTTTTTAATTGGTGCTTTTTTTAAAGGTGGTGCTTTTTTTAAAGGCGGTGGTTTTGCAGACGCCGATTTGTTCTTTGTACCCATGTTAAATCCTTTCATGGTAAATATATGAATTAATTAATAGCGATGTAAGCACTTGATAATAAATCTAATGTAATTTTGTTCTGCTTACGGTTGCCATTTTTAAAACAAAAAAATAGGCTATGCAAGTGTAAACACCTGTCTCTTATACACATCTCCGAGCCCACGAGACAAGAGGCAATCTCG
>OJHO01000202.1_pt1 | contig 27609 bp, 24 predicted proteins | sample 1595311 | NCBI WGS metagenome assembly OJHO01 (sample SAMN05416879, study PRJEB24817) | seawater metagenome | isolation source: Sea water | place: Canada:Atlantic | collected 2013-11 | reverse complement strand
CCGTCTCAAAACGTGGGCGTATAATATGCGGGAGGTGTGTTGGTGTCAACGATTTTCTTTAGTTTTTTCAAAGAGTTATGAAATTTTAAATAAAGATATTTGCAGCGTTGGATTTGTCGCCCTAAAGGACGACCCACATTGTAGCGTTTACTTATACATTGTATCGCTTAACTATAAAATGTAGGTTGCCCTTTAGGGTAACACCCGCAATGCAAATGTCTTTATGTCGGGCTAAACCCCGACACCTACTTCTAAGGGTTATTCTACCAGAGCTTCTTCGACTGCCGCTTCGTGGCCGCGGTATGCTTTCTCCATCTTCTTCAACTTCTTCTTACCTGCTCCGCCTAATACATTAATCGCGTGGCGTAAACGTGCGCGGCTCATGTCTGGGCCTAGCAGCGCCATGCTGTCGAGTACAGAGATGGTTTCGCTGGTACCAGCAATGGCGATAAACAAAGGATTCAAGAAATCTTTTGGTTTAATCTCCATGTTCTTGGCTAAGGCAAACATGCGCTTTTGAATTTGGTCACGATCCCAGTGACGAATCGCTTCTAGTTGCCATAAAGCAAACTGTAGAATTTCTACCTGCTGGTCTTGCTCTAGGTTTTTATGAGTGAAGCTTTCTTCGGTTAATACGGTCATCCCACTTAAGAAGTGCCCTGCCAGACCAACAACGTCAGAGAAGGTATCTACACGAGTTTGAATGTGTGGCACTAATGGCATTAGACGTTCTTTGGTTAATCCCCAGGCGGCGAATTTTTCAGCAAAGTTGTCTGCTGATAGTTCACGCAACCATAGGCCGTTTAGCCAGCTTAGTTTTTCAGTGTCGAAAATTGGGCCACCCAGTGATACGCGGCTAATGTCGAAGTTATCGAACATTTCTTGGCGGGTGAATTTTTCGCTTTCATCTGGCATTGACCAGCCCATACGGCCTAGGTAGTTCAATAGCGCTTCTGGCAAGTAGCCCATGCGCTGATAGAACAAGATGGACGTTGGGTTTTTACGCTTACTTAGCTTGCTCTTATCGGCGTTACGCAATAGTGGCATGTGGCAAAGAGCTGGCATGTCCCAACCGAAGTATTCGTACAATAATTTGTGCTTAGGTGCTGAGTTGATCCACTCTTCACCACGAATGACGTGGGTGATTTTCATTAGGTGGTCGTCAACAACGTTGGCTAAGTGATACGTTGGCATGCCGTCGGATTTTAATAGAATTTGAGCGTCGACCATTCTCCAATCTAGCTCAAGCCCACCACGTAGCATGTCGTTAACGTCGCAAATACCTTCTTCTGGCACATTCATACGTACTACGAATGAATCGCCATTGGCAGCGCGCTTGGCAACTTCTTCGTCAGACAATTTTAAATCGCTTGGCTTTAAAGCGCGACCTAAATCGGCGATGCCCTCACGTAATTCGTTCAGCTCTTCACTGGTGCGGTAGCAGCGAAAAGCGTGGCCTTTTTCGATCAGTTGCTCGGCGTATTGTGCGTAGTCGTTTTTACGTTCGCTTTGACGGTAAGGGCCGTATTCGCCACCAACGTCTGGACCTTCATCCCACTCAAGACCTAACCAACGCATGCTGTCTAGAATCGCTTGTTCAGATTCTGGTGTACTACGGGTTTGGTCAGTATCTTCAATACGTAAGATGAATTTACCACCGTGCTTGCGCGCAAATGCTAGGTTGAAAAGTGCAATATAAGCGGTGCCTACGTGTGGATCGCCAGTTGGAGATGGCGCGACGCGAGTACGTACAGTCATGAAGATTCTCTAATTCGGTTAATTTGTGCTGCATTATAAAGCAGATGATTGTTTTAGCGAATATTAAAAGTAAGGGGTTTCATCGTGAGCGATGATCTTTAAGGTGTTTTCTGTAATAATGCGGTTAATTTAATTGACGATTGTTTTCTGTATTTTATGAGCTCTCCTGCATCCCATTATTACCCAGCCGCTAAAGATGTTGATCCGCAAGATTTGGCCGATTTAATTAATTTTTTGCCGTGCGAAACCCCCAACGCTTGGATTGAAATTGCTTTGCAGCGCCAAGATATTTTATTGATTAATCATGCTTATTTAGAAAAATGCGCCGCCAGAACGGCTCTAAACTTGATGTTTGCTTATCCAGATAAGCCCGATTTGCAGCATAAGATGTCGCGCTTAGCGCGTGAAGAGTTGGTGCATTTTGAGCAAGTGATGAAAATCATCAAAAAGCGCGGTTTAACTTATCGTGGGTTAAAGCCTTCTCGCTATGCGGGTTTGATGAATGTTGAAATTCGTAAGCCATCAGACGAGCGATTGATTGATGGTTTGATTGTAGGTGCTTTGATTGAAGCAAGATCGTGTGAGCGCTTTGCTAAAATCGCCCCGCATTTAGATGAAGAGTTAGCGAAGTTTTATACTTCTTTATTGCGCTCTGAAGCCAGACACTATAAAGATTATTTAACACTGGCTCAGGCTTATAGCAAAACCCCTATTGATGATCGCGTGGAGGTCTTTAGAGCAATCGAGAAGAAAGCTATTTTAGATGAAGATAGCCAATTTCGTTTTCATAGTGGTGTTCCGGCAGAAAATTTATTTCGCCCCAAAATGTCGGGCTAAACCCCGACTTACTTTTTTGGCTTGATCATTATACTTTTTTGGCTTACTCATTACACAATGTAGGTTCGCCTTTAAGCGAACACTCACAGATTCAAAAACGGATATAAGGACAACGCTAAAATCGCGCTTAACCCTAGTAGGGTTAGCATAAACTGCTCTGGATCTTGCTTATATTTTATATATAAACCTTGCATAACGGTGAGTTTTTCTACTTCTGCCCTGCTTTCTTGGGCATTTTCATAACGTTGTTTTTGGTATTCAAACAATACTGCTTTGGCTTGTTCTAGATGATCTTCGTTTTTTAGCCAGATTGCGGCGATGCCTATGCTCCAGCGACCGGGCTCGGTTTCGTAAATGTCGAATTCGTGGCTTTCTAATAGTTCACGCACTTCTTCGATTTCGTCTTCAGGTACGCCGTGCATTTTAAATAGTAGTTTTGGCATATAGCCTCATGTCATTTAGGTTTATGCCCAAGGGTAAATCTGTAACCAGCCTTGCCAGTTTACGGGTTAACAGTGCGCTGCGCCACTGGCTTTCTAGGGCTTCTTTGAGTTTGGGTTTTAGTGCTAACTCTGGCAGTTGTATTAACAGAGTATCAAGGTCTTGATGTTGGCTTAATAAGTCGGTGGCAGTTTTAATGCCAACGCCTTTAACGCCGGGTAAGTGGTTGGTAGTATCGCCAGTAAGTGCTAGTAAGTCGTTGAGTTGGCTCGCTTCTATACTGTAACGGGCGCGTACTTCTTCTTCGTTAAACAGTTGGCGGTCGAAGTGGTTTAGCACTTGTATGCGCTGATTGACCAGTTGGAAAAAACCTTTGTCGGTTGAAATAATGGTGCTGGGCAAGCCGTTTAGGGCAGCTTTAAAGGCCAAGCTGGCTATTACGTCGTCGGCTTCCCAATGCTTAAATTCAAAACAAAAGAATCCTGCCGTTTTGAATCCTTTTTTAAAATCTAGCAAAGATTTATCCAGTGCTTCGGGCATCGGGCTGCGGCCAAGTTTGTAATCTGGCCAAACTGCATGACGCCAAGTGGGTTCTTTTTTCTCGAAGATAATTGCGCAGTGTGTGGCTTCTAAGCGCGCGGCATTGTCGGCAATGGTATTAATGCACCGATTCATGCAGGCTTCTTCTTTATTGTCGTGCTCTGGCATCGCCGCGTACATGCGGCGAATGAGGTTCATGGCATCAATTATCAATAAGTGCATCGTGTTTTTGCGCCTGCCAAAGTTGATAGTAGTAGCCTTGTTTCTCTAATAGCTCTTGATGTTTTCCCTGCTCTACCACTGTGCCTTGGTCGATAACCACAATGTTGTCGGCGTCGGTTATGGTCGATAATCGGTGAGCGATGATTAAGCTGGTATGCCCTGCAGACACCGCTTTAATAGCGGTGTTGATATTGCGTTCGGTGCGCGAATCTAACGACGAGGTGGCTTCGTCAAATACCATAATGGCGGGTTTTTTCAGTAGCATACGAGCAATGGCTAAGCGTTGTTTTTCGCCGCCCGACAATTTTAAGCCGCGCTCGCCCACTACGGTTTCAAGCCCAGCTGGGCACTGGCTAATAAATTCTTGTAGCTGTGCCATGTTGATCACGCGCTGTAATTCTTCTTCGCTGGCCTTAGGAGACGCATACAGCAGGTTGTTTTTTAAGGTGTCGTTAAACAAAACAGTGTCTTGCGGCACCACGCCAATGTGCTTGCGTAAGCTGTTGAGCGTGAGTGTTTCGATTTCTTGGCCATTTAATAATATTTCGCCAGACGTTTTGTCGTAAAAACGAAACAAGAGCTTGGTAAGTGTCGATTTTCCCGCACCGCTGCTACCCACCACGGCGGTGCGTTTGCCAGCTTCAATAGCAAAACTTAAATCATTAAGAATGGTGCGCTCTTTTTGATAGCTGAAGCCCAGTAATTTAAATTCGATGGCCGCTTGCTGGGTGTTTAATTCGGCTTTGCCGTTATCTTGTACGCTGGGCTGTTCTTTTAATAACGCTAACATTTGTTCAATACTGGCCAGCGACGCTTTGACTTCGCGATAAACAAAGCCAAGAAAACTTAAGGGGGTAAACAGCTGAAACATAAAGGCATTCATTAAGGTGAAGTCACCCACGGTCATGGTGCCTTCTAGTACGTAATACGCCGATAGGCTCAACATTAAGGTCATGGCGACGCTGATAATAGTGGCTTGGCCGGAGTTTAATGCAAATAACGTGAGGCGGTTTTTGCGGCGGGCATGCTCCCACGACGATAGGGATTCGTCGTAGTCTTTGGCTTCGCGTACTTCGGCAGAGAAATATTTAACCGTTTCGTAATTTAATAAGCTGTCGAGGGCTCTGGCGTGAGTTTTTGAGTCCATTTTATTGGCTTCACGTACATATTCTGTGCGCCATTCGGTAACTCGGGCGGTGTAAACAACATATAAGACGACTGCAACAAGGGTAATGATGGCGAAATACGGCGGATAGTTTATCAGCAGAAGAATAATCACCATACCGAGTTCTAAAAAGGTGGGCAATATGTTGAAAATTACAAAGCGCATTAAGAAACTGATGCCGTTAGTACCGCGCTCAATGTCGCGCTGCAAGGCACCCGTTTGTCTTGAAAGGTGGTAGTCGAGACTGAGTTTGTGCAGGTGTTCAAATACCTTCAGTGCCATGCGGCGCATTGCGCGTTCAGTAACACGGCCAAACAATACGTCACGTATTTCACCCATTAAAACGCTGAGTAAGCGCACAGAACCATAAGCCAGTAACAACCCCAGCGGGAACCATAACCATAATTCTTCTGCCTGCAGCGGATTGTCGTTACCTGCCAACCCGTCAACTAAATGCTTGAGCGCAAACGGCATAGAAACGCTGGCAATTTTAGCCGCCACCAGACATAAAGCAGCTAATAATACGCGGCCTTTGTATTCCATTAAGTAAGGCCATAAAGTTTTTAACCATTCGGTGTTTTTTAAACTGACTTCTGGGGCGTCTGCCCATTGGGAGGATCTCATAACCGACCTTGCTTACGTATTGCTTGCGTGTATGTGCGGTGCGAACTTTATCACATTCGTAACAATCTTATACCGGCTGATCAAATTTATGGTGCATGTAAGTGTGAGCGGGTATTATGTGGGCCTTACTACATTACATTTATTTTAATTTAGGTTGCTGTATGCGTTTTGGTTTTACGAAGTTGTCTGTATTGGCCACGTGCTTGTTATCTTTTACTCAAGTGAGCCAAGCAGATTTTGAATTGGATTTGGGCTTTGCTTCTGAGTACGTGCGCAGCGGTTTAAAACAAAGTGGTGCTAAACCAGTTTTGCAGGCAGGTGCGTTGTATTCTTCGCAATTGGGTTTGTATGGTGGTGTTTGGATGTCGGGCGTGGAGCGCGGTAATCAAGACAGTACGCGCTTTGAGTTAGATGGCTACGCCGGCTTTTATTACCCAATTAGCCCTTTGTTTGCGGTTGATTTGGGCGCGACTCGTGCGACTTTTTTGGGCGATGCTGATGGCAGTGAACAAGCCTATAATGAAGGTTTTTTCAACTTTTTAATCGACGACTCTGTGACTCTAGGCTATCGCTTAGCCGACGATTACATGGGGTCTGGCAGCGAATTACAAACGATTGAACTGGCGTATACGCTAAACAGTGGCAGTTTTGGTTTTGAGTTTTCTGGTCGTCAATATCGTTATTTAGAAATTTCGGAAGACGTGAACTGGGGAAGCAAAAGCCGTGACAACTATTTTCATTTTAGAGCCGGTGTTGCAAGAACCTACGATGTTCATAATTTAAGCGTGGGGTTGGAGCGTACAAACTTATCGGGTGAGTTTGATGGCGGTACTCAATTGCTTTTCACTTACAGCCGTAACTTTAAGTTCTAGCGTTTAGTTAAGAGCTTGATAACTGAATACAGGCGGCTTTTTGAGGTCGCCTTTTTTATATCTGTCTAATTCTGGAATGAATTGAATCGCCGGATAATCATCTTGAGCAAGGTTGATGTTGTGAGTGGCTTGATAATTTGCCGGAAAAAACACTTCCCCCGCTTTGTTGACCCCTGCTGGAAACACCGTTAATTCTTCATAGTAACCCTGCAATTTTGAGTCGTTGAATACCAGTACGGTGTTGTACGATTTATAGTCTTGACCTTTAATCCGCTCCATCCCAAACACAGTGAACGATTGATAGTAGCCAAAAAAATAAAAGGCTAAAACATGATCGTTTTCGCTGCCTTGCAGCAAGTAGGAGTGGTTATTGATGATGTAACGCTCTACCCATTGGGCAGTTTTATGCTCGGGTCTTTGAAAGGGTAATTCGTCGGTTATTGCTGCATTGGGGATCAGCTCTGCTTGTGCTGGCAGAGCGGTTACTGCTAAGGCGAATGCAACAGCCGTTAGCAGTAAGGTAGTAAATAGTGCGTGTCGGTTTAAGGTTATATCCATCGTTAACCTTTATTAAGGCTGCTCTAGCTTTAGCTTGGTACCTAAGTATTCTTCCAGTGCTGGCAGTTCAAAGGCGTCGTCTTCTGATACCAAGGCAATAGAGATTCCTTTGGTTCCTGCACGGCCTGTTCTGCCAATGCGGTGTACGTAATCTTCGGCATCGTCGGGTAAGTTATAATTAAACACGTGTGATACGCCGTCAACGTGAATGCCGCGCCCTGCTACATCGGTGGCGACCATGATGTTAACGTACCCATCGCGAAAACGTTCAAGGGTTTTAATACGCTTTTGCTGGTTAACTTCACCCGACAATAACACTGCTTTTAAACCGTTTTTATTAAGCTTGTCGCACAAATTACGGGTAATATCTCGGCGATTGGCAAAGATAATTGCACGTTCAACCGGCTCTTCACGTAAAAACTTGCATAAAATATCAAACTTTTCATCGCCTGCGACCATTAAGAATTTCTGATCAATGTTGTCGGTGGCCACTTGTTCTGGTTCGATGGTGACTTCAATCGGTTCGTGTGTCCATTGGTCTATTAAGCGGCGAATGGCGTCGGTAAATGTGGCCGAGAAAAACAACGTTTGGCGATCGCCCTTGGTAGGCGTGGCGCGTTCGATGCGGCGAACGTCTGGAATGAAACCCATGTCGAGCATGCGGTCGGCTTCATCTAATACCAGCACATCCACCTCGTCAAGATACACGTCTTGGCTGCCCATAAAGTCGATTAGTCGACCCGGCGTTGCCACGAGAATATCAACAACATGGTCACGTAATTTTGCACGCTGTTCTTCATAGTCCATGCCGCCCACAATGGTAACGACTTTTAGGCCTGTGTACTTAGCTAGACCTTCAGCATCTTTACCGATTTGCATGACTAATTCGCGCGTGGGTGCGACGATTAATGCTCGCGGTTCGCTGGCAAAGCGTTCTTCTAATGGTTCGGTTAACAAGCGGTTGATAACCGCGGTCAAAAAAGCTGCTGATTTACCAGTGCCGGTTTGCGCTTGACCTAAGATGTCGCGGCCTTTTAATGCGTCTGGTAAAGACTGCGCTTGAATCGGCGTGCAGTATTCAAAGCCCAGCTCTTGTATGCCTTGCATTAAACTGCTTGGCAGGTTCATATCGTGAAAACGGGTTTTGCCTTCGATTTCAGCAACGTTAAAATCTGTTAGTTGCCAAGCCGGTTTTGCTTCTACTTTTGCTTCCACTTTTGCACGTGGTTTTTCAACAAGTGGCTTTTTAACAAGTGGCTTTTTATTAACGTCTGGTTTCTGAGTTGTTTTATGCTCAGCAGATTGAGCAGCGGGTTTACTTTTGCCACCAAATGCAGAAATGATTTTTTTAAACAAAGTGTAACCTTAAATAGTTCAATCACGGGTTAAGCGACTGTTGCGGTGTGATGAGTTCACTGAGTTGGAAGTCATCAGCTGTTAATTTTTTATGCATCTGATAATAGTCTAATAGCGCCTGCTTTAATATCCCTGCGCGCAAAGGAAGTCCATTTTCTAAGTAGTTTTTTGCTTGTTTAACTACATTATTGGCGAATTGTTCTCTGCCTGCCGCGATTTCTTGTGGATCGCCCTCAAGATTGTCGGTTGAAATATTAAATTTACCGCCACTGGCTTTGGTTAATATCCATTCAATGGCTTGTGGTTTTATTTCTACGCTTTCAAATTCTCGTTGTTTGTCACGGCTGCGGCCATCAGGTTCGTACCAGTAGCCAAAATCAACCAATTGTCGGCGTTTTTCTCCGGCGATGCACCAGTGGCTTATTTCGTGAAGGGCGCTGGCAAAGAATCCGTGTGCAAATAATATTCTATGCTGCGGCTCGTGGGCATCGGCGGGTAAGTAAATAGGCTCATCGTTGCTGTAATCAAGCCGGGTTTGATAACGGGATAAGAATAAATTGTTAAAAATCTCAATTAATTGATCAGGATGATGATCTTTCATGCTCAGCTTCTATACTCGGCGTTCAATACAAGGCAAAATGCGCAGCTTACTGATATTAGACTGCTATGACAAATAACCAACGTATTTCAAACAAGACCTTTTTAAAACAACTGTGGCTGCTAACTGCGCCTATTTTGATCACTCAACTTGCGCAAATAGGCATGGCGACCATCGACACGGTAATGTCTGGCCATGTAGGCACTGCTGATTTAGCTGCCATTGCGGTCGGCTCTAGCTTATGGACGCCTATTTTGCTGTTTGTCTCGGGTGTAATGGTGGCTTTTGCTCCACAAGTCGCGCAATTAGTGGGCGCAGAAAAGAAAGACCAAGTGGGTGAAATATTAGGCTCAGCGGTTGTACTGGGATTAGGCTTGGGAATTATTATGGCCATCGCATTGTATGTGTTTGGCCCGCTATTAAGTTATTTATTGCCCGACCCTAAAAGCCAGCAATTGATGAAAGAGTATATTCAAGCGGTGAGTTTTGGTTTGCCCGCAGCTGGGGCGTTTATGGCATTACGCTTTCACGCCGAGGCGTTGAACGAGCCTGCGGTGGTGACACGCATTATGATTGCGGGCTTGCTGTTGAATATTCCTGCAAATGCTATTTTTGTTTATGGCTGGCTGGGTATTGAACCCATGGGCGGTGCAGGTTGTGGTTATGGCACTGCGATTGTGTTTTATTTTTTGTTTTTTGCCATGCTGCTTAACTGCTACAAACATCGCTTACCCGACCACCAAAAGCATTTACGGACTTTTTTCACGGTGCAATATGCGCCTATGGTGAGTTTGATTGCTTTGGGTTTACCGATTGGTGCAGCGATATTTTTTGAAGTGAGTTTTTTCTCGGTGATTGCGTTATTTTTAACGCCACTGGGCACAGAAGTTGTTGCCGGCCATCAGGTTGCGATTAACCTAACCTCTTTGTTGTTTATGATTCCTTTAAGTGTGGGCATGGCGATTACGGTAATGGTAAGCCAGCAAGTTGGTCGTAATAATTCAACGATGGCGGCGCAGGTTTCTTGGCTTGGGGTTCGGGTTAACTTAATATTGGCCAGTATCAATGCCACCATGATTTACATTTTGTCGCCGTATATTGCACAAATTTATTCTAACGACATTAATGTGATCACCATTGCGACCTCTTTATTGACCTTTGCGGCGCTGTATCAAATAAGTGATGCGATTCAAATTGCTGCCGCCGGTGCCTTGCGTGGCTATCAGGATACGTTGGTAGTTATGGCTATTACTTTTTTTGCCTATTGGTTGTGTGGTTTGGGGCTAGGTTATTATTTGGCCTTTTCGCTGGCTGTTCCGGGTATTGAAGCGCTTGCTGAGCCTTTAGGTGCCAAAGGTTTTTGGATTGGTATTATCGCTGGCTTAACGGTTGCAGCTATTATGCTGAGTTACCGATTGCGTAAAATCAGTAGAGCCGCTTTTTTTGAATTATGAGTAAATATTATGAGTGATGTTAATCACACTAATAAAAACGATAAATCTTTACCGACCTGGCTGCTAGTAAGCATTTTTAGCGTTTGGATTGCTGTTACTCTGGCTGGTTTATGGTGGTTTCAGTCGGATAAGCTCAAAGCATTTATTGATGTTGATGATGATATTGCTTTTTATCAACCGCAATCGATTAATCGTTATTTGCTGCCTTATCTTGAGCAGGCTGATTTAAAGCAAGACCAAAAGCTCACACAAGAGCTTGCACAAAAGCCGACTAACCAGCAAACCTTGCTGCATTTTTGGCGACCGGATTGTTTGTGCAATCGTGTTAGTCAACGTCACTTTACTACCTTGATAAGAGAGTACACGGCAGCAGAGTTGCGTATTGTGATTATTGCTCACCCAAATAGCGATGATGAGAGCATTGAAAAACTGATTGAATTGAACGGTGATCGTTTTGTGGTGATTCGAGCGCAAGATGATTTGTTGAATTTACCCTCTAGCCCTGCGTTGGCTATTTATGATGCCAACAACGAGCTAAGCTATTTTGGCCCTTACGGTTTTGGTGCTTTTTGTAATGTACGTGAAGATGGCTTTTTGTCGTCTATTATCGATGACCCTAAAAGCAAAGGCTTTACTAATGTGATTGGCGATGGCTGTTTTTGCAGCTGGCGCAATTAGTTTTTTTATAGATGCTTAATTAGATATTCGACTAGGGCTTTTGACTAGAGCTAGAAACAGAACTAGAATCAGAATTAAGAGTTTTAATTAAACCTTTGATTTTTAAAGACAAAATCCTATCTTCTTCTTTAAAATCAGCACTGTCTGGCTTAGCGTAATAATGGCTTTGTAGCTGCTGCAATATACTCTGTATAGAATCTGCCTGCTGCGGAAATGCCTGCTGCAGGCGCTGACTGTAATCACCCAAACCTTCATTAACTTGTCTTTGTAGATTAAAACGTTGTAGTTTTTTATCCAGTTTACCCAGCGATTTTTCAATCTGTGTGAGTTTTTGACCCGGCTTTTGCCACAATACAATAACAGCCAGCAAAAAGAATACCGCACAAAAAAGTCCGGCTAACCAATATAAGCTGGTGGTTAAAAAGTTACCGCCAAACCAATCTTTTAACAGATTGCCCTGTCGCTGCTTGTTAAAATTAAGCACAGTTCGATGCCAATAATAGTTCAGCTGATCGAGTTGTAATCGCAGCTGATTGAATATGGGTAGGTGCGACAACTTGGATAATGAAACACCGCTACTGCTTAAAAACTCAGCTTGGTCTTGTAAAGAATCACGCAAGCCTAAGTTAATTCTGTCGGGGGCTACTTGTGCGGTAGGGTCAAACGAGCGCCAGCCAATACCTTCTAACCAAACTTCTACCCAAGCGTGGGCATCGTATTGCCTTACAGTGATGTGGCCTGATTCTTGATTCAATTCCCCCCCTTGATAGCCCGCTACTACTCTGGCAGGTATGCCCATACTGCGCAGTAAAAACACTAAGCTGCTGGAGTAATGTGCACAAAAGCCCGATTGGTTGTTGAATAAAAACTCATCGATATCGTTATTGCCCATGCGCTGAGGCTTAAGTGTATAACTGAACGGTTGCTGTTGATAAAAATTCATCGCGGCTGTTACACGGGCTAAATCGTTATCATTATTAAGATAAAGGGTTTGCGCAAGTAAACGGCTTCGTGGATTGCTTTCTGCTGGCTGATTATCGAGCTGAGTATTGAGCTGGCGAGTCAACGGATGAATGCCTTGTTCGGCAATGTGCATTTCTGGCCATGATCGCACCTGATATTCTTTACGCTGGTGCAGCTTTTTATTACTTACAATCAGGTCGGTATCGGTCATGCCAATGCCACTCTCCATGGCTGCTACACCTCGCAACCCCACTAGCCACTTTTTGCTGGTTGCTTCTTGAATGATGGTGTAATCAAAAACGCCCTCTTTTGGCTCTGGCTGCCAGCTCTTGGGGTACCAATTAATACTGGGGGTCTTTTTACTCACCGACCATTGTGATTGGCCGTTAATAATTTGGTGTTGATCTAATACTAATGCACGCCAATACCAAGTATTTAACGGTGGCATTTGATCTTTAAAGCGAACACGAAAGACTAGTTCGTCTGAGTTGCTAAGTTCCGCAATGTCACCTGGGCTCATTTGTTCAGACAAACCAGTTTTTGCTTTGTCTGATTGTAAGTTTAATGACCACAGTGGCCCCATGCGCGGGAATAAAACAAACAAAATTAGCATCATGGGTAACGATAGTAATAAAATTTGCAGACTGGTTTTGGCTGCTTTTTTAACTCGATCTTGGGTCGACTGCTCTGAAAACTGACTTTGATGCAGCCCTACCAAAGCACTCATTAATACCCAAACCGTGAACAAACTATAAAGAGTGATTAAAATGCCTTGGTCGTAAAGAAAACTGATTGAGAGCAAGAAAAAACTTAGAAAGATAACGATATAACCATCTCGCTGAGTTTTGATTTCTAACACTTTCAATAAAGACGCCACCAGTATAAAGCTGGTGGCGCTCTCGAGATGAAACTTACCTTGCGCAGATACCAACACAGCCCCTACACCCAATACGACCACTGTAACTTTCACTAGTTTGTTGGGATATGGCCAGCGCCCCAAGTGCATCATCCAGCGCCACAGCACCACACTGATAAATACCAAGGCGGTCCATAAGGGTAGCTGCAACTGCAAAGGCAAATACACAAACATTAGGCTTACTAGTAACCAGACTAAGCCATTGCGAGGGAAGTTTTGCTGATTCATGAAGTCGCCGCCGACCGATTAAAAAGCGCAAGGGCTTCTAAACATTGCTGACGATGACTGTCGCCGTAATGAGGGGCAATGGTTTGCCCGGGTAATTTGAGGCCATAGGCGCGATTTTCTTGCTCGGCTTGCAATACCCAACCGGCTAGATGGCTTAGTCGCGCCTCTTCTGATTTGCCTTGCAAGCTATTCCAATCGAGCCATTGCATGCTTAGCTGCTGGTTGTCGTATTCTTTAGTTAATAAACCTTTGCCTTTGGCTAGGTATTTCCATGCGATGTGTTTGAGAGAGTCGCCTGCTTGATAACTTCGTAAGCCAAGAAATTCGTCGTTTCCTATTGCCAGATTGGCTTCTGTTTGCAGATCATCCCCTTGCCCTTCGGCGACGATAAAGGGTGTGAAGATCGGCTTAGGATAAACAATGCCAGGAGAGTTAAGAGTTACCCATGTCCAGCAGGTATAAAGGCCAAACGGATAGCGACTTTGTATTTTTAAACGGGGTGTTTTCAAATACCCTCTAGCGTGCAGATGCAGCGTCATTGTTACTGATGTTTCTTGGCTCTGTAGCACTTCGCCCTGCGTTTTGTTAGCAGAGCGCTTGGCTTGCTTAAATAGCGCTTTTTCTTCATTCTGCCATGATAAACTCAGGTTAAAATGGGCGCGTTTAACAGCGGCTAAGCGAATCGGCACATCAATTTGATTGCCGGCAAAGCCCTGCACGGCATTGCCCACTTTAATGGTTAATCCCGACAAATTACGATAACTGAATATCATGGCACTCAAGCCCAGCGAGAATAACCAAAATACTAAGCCATAAATAAGGCTGTTTTGATAGTTAATCGCGGTAATCAACAACAATACCAGCAGTAAGCTGAACATCCAGCCGGTTTTAGAAGGCACAATAAAAATGGAGCGCTGTGTAAGCGTGACTTGATTTGCAGGAGGAATCCGACGATCAAGCCACTCATTAAATCTTTTTTTCATAGCTTAACTAAAAACAGGAATGCGTTGCAGTACATGAGCCGATGGTTTGATTCCGCCCTGCTGCGCCGCTTCTGCTAAACGATGATCAAGCACCGATGGTAATACCGCTTGAATGTCTTCTGGAATTAAATGCTCGCGACCATGAATTAAAGCCCATGCTTTGGCCGCTCTTAATAAACCTAAACCACCGCGAGGCGACAAACCGTAGCTGTAACCGCCTTCAAAGCGAGTAAAATGAATAATTCTTTGCATGTATTCTAAAACGGATTGCGATGCATGCACTTGATTGACCTGATTTTGCAAGGCTTGCAGCTGATCAATATCGATGTGCTTAGGTAAATTATTCGCCATTTCCCGACGATCAACACCAGTGAATAATTCTAATTCGGATTTTGCATCTGGATACCCAATACTGATGCGCATTAAAAAACGGTCTAGCTGGGATTCGGGGAGCGGAAAAGTACCCGATTGCGATGCCGGGTTTTGTGTGGCGATAACGAAAAAAGGCGATGGCAAAGGACGTGTTTCGCCCTCTATCGTCACTTGCCCTTCTTCCATAGCTTCTAATAAGGCACTTTGCGCCTTAGGCGTTGCACGGTTAATTTCGTCGGCCAATATCAGCTGGCTAAAAATGGGCCCAGGATGAAAGCGAAACGTACCATGGTGTTCATTACTGCCCACAGTCGCATTGTCTTGCTCAAAAATACTTACTCCTAAAATGTCGGCAGGTAAAATATCACTGGTGAACTGAACGCGATTATAACTTAATCCTAAAGCACGCGCTAAAGCATGTGATAGCGTGGTTTTACCCATGCCCGGCAAATCTTCGATTAACAGATGCCCTTTGGCTAGCAAGCAGGTAATGGCCAGCTTAATCTGGGCCTCTTTACCTAGAATAACCGTGTTGAGCGAATCTAGCAGAGACTTAATGGGCGGTTTAGAAACAAAAGACATGCAATGACTCATTTATAACTTAATGTTTAGATGAGCTTTAAGGTAGCAAGGTTGGCAGTATTATTAAAGCAGTTTGCACTACTGGCCTGGGCTATTTTATAGCTGCCAAACCCAGTGCAATATCCTTTTGAATATCGTCGATCGATTCAAGGCCTACCGCTATACGTACTAAGCCGTCACTGATTCCGGCTTTTGCCCGGTCTTCTGGGCTAAGTCGGCTGTGGGTGGTGGTTGCTGGGTGTGTAACTGTGGTTTTGGTGTCGCCTAAATTCGCAGTAATAGAAATCATGCGAGTGCCATCAATGAGTTGCCATGCTGCTTGCTGACCTCCAACGACTTCAAAGGAGAGTACACCACCAAATGCGCTTTGCTGTTTTTTAGCTAAGGCATGGCTTGGATGATCACTTAAGCCCGCGTAATTTACTTTTACCACTTGTGGTTGCTGTTGTAGCCATAACGCTAGTGCCATGGCATTTTCGCTGTGAGCTTTCATTCTTAACGATAAAGTTTCTAAACCTTTGAGAAATACCCAGGCATTAAATGGGCTCATGGTAGGCCCTGCTGAGCGCAGCACGCCAATAATGGGTTCGATCAGAGCGCTGCTACCCGCAACAGCGCCACCTAAGCAGCGGCCTTGGCCATCGATGTATTTGGTGGCCGAGTGAATAATTAAATCTGCACCAAAACGCAATGGTTTTTGCAAAGCCGGGGTGCAAAAGCAATTATCGACAACTAATAAAGCGTCGTGCTGGTGAGCTAGATCAGCTAAGGCTTGTATGTCGGCGACTTCGCTCATTGGGTTTGAAGGCGATTCAAGAAACAACATGCGCGTAGTTTCGTCGATAGCGCCAGCCCAGTCGTTTAAATCCAATAAGTCTACGTAACGCACGTCGATATTAAATTTGCGCACAAATTTTTCAAACAGTACGTTGGTGCTGCCAAAGACACTGCGCGAGACGATGATACTGTCACCTGCTTGTAAATGGCCGACTACCGTAGAATAAATAGCCGACATACCAGAAGCAGTAGCGACACAGTCTTCGGCGCCTTCTAAGGCCGCTAAACGTTCTTCAAAAGTACGCACAGTCGGATTGGTATAGCGAGAATAAACGTTGCCTTGCTCTTCGCCAGAAAAACGCGCAGCGGCTTCTGCTGCGGAGTTAAATACGTAGCTGCTGGTAGTATAAATAGCTTCACTGTGTTCGCCGTGATCACTTCTGACCTGTCCTGCTCGTACCGCTAAGGTTTCAAATTCAGCGTCGGTTAAGTCAGACTGATAACGGAAATCTCTATCGGAAAATCTACCCATTCTATTCTGCTTCTTCATTTGGAATTATGGTGTTATAAATAAAAACGGCCAGATAACTGGCCGCTGATATATTTAATTATGTTTACTCTTGGTCGTTATGCAAGTCGATCGCTACGTCTTCTTCGGAATTCACTGAAGATTTAGAAGCATCGCTGCGCGCTGCTTGCAATCGGGTAAAGTAAGCTTCGTTGATGTCGCCAGTTATGTATTCAGCATTAAATACCGAGCAATCAAATTCTTTAACGTCGGTATCAGCGCCACTTAAACACGAGCGCTGCAAATCGGCTAAATCTTGGTAGATTAACCAATCAGCACCAATCGCTTTTTCGATTTCAGAGACCGAGCGATTATGAGCAATTAATTCATTAACGGCTGGCATGTCGATACCGTATACGTTTGGATAGCGCACTTCTGGCGCGGCTGAAGCAAAGTATACGTTTTTAGCACCCGCTTCACGGGCCATTTCAATAATCTGGTTGCAGGTTGTGCCACGCACTATCGAGTCGTCTACTAACAATACGTTTTTACCCGAAAACTCAAGGGCAATGGCGTTGAGTTTTTGTTTAACCGATTTTTTACGCTGTTGTTGGCCGGGCATAATAAAAGTACGGCCAATGTAACGGTTTTTCATAAACCCTTCGCGATACTTCACACCCAAACGATTAGCTAACTGCAACGCCGACGTTCGGCTGGTATCTGGAATAGGAATAACAACGTCGATATCATGATCAGGACGCTCCTTCATTATTTTGCCAGCTAGGTATTCGCCCATTTTTAAGCGCGCTTTATATACCGAAATACCATCCATAATAGAATCTGGACGGGCAAAATAGACGTGTTCAAAAATACAAGGGGCAAGTTTAGGATTTTCTGCACACTGCTGGCTGAAGAAATCACCCTCTTTAGTAATTACCACACATTCACCAGGCGCAATATCGCGGTCGAGTTTAAAACCCAAGCCATCGAGCGCTACACTTTCAGAAGAAACCATGTACTCCTTGCCTTGCTCGGTATCACGGGTGCCAAATACTGCAGGGCGAATGCCGTTTGGATCACGAAAGGCCACTAAGCCAAAACCATTAATCATAGCAACAACAGCATAGCCACCACGTACACGCTGATGCACTTGTGCAACGGCTTTAAAGATGGTGTCGGCAGTTGGCTCTAGTTCGCCTTGTTTTTGCATTTCGTGGGCAAAAACGTTTAACAAAACTTCTGAGTCAGAAGTGGTATTGATGTGGCGTAAGTCTTCTTTGTAAAGCTGGTCGGCCACTTCGTCGGCATTGGTAAGGTTGCCGTTATGCGCCAAGGTGATGCCGTAAGGAGAGTTAACATAAAAAGGCTGTGCTTCGGCTGAACTTGAGCTACCTGCTGTTGGATAGCGCACATGGCCGATGCCAATATTACCGACTAAACGCTTCATGTGACGGGTGCGAAAAACATCGCTTACAAGTCCGTTATCTTTGCGTAAAAATAACTTGTCGTTATGCCAAGTTACTATGCCAGCAGCATCTTGTCCGCGGTGCTGAAGAATGGTCAATGCATCGTAAATACTCTGATTGACATGAGACTTAGCAACTATACCCACTATTCCGCACATGCGTTTTGAACCTCGGTTAAATTATTCATTTTGTATATGACATTACGTGATCGGTTGCCGAAGGTAATACAGCTCTTACCCAGTCGGCGAGTAATACTAGGTGTGGTATCAGTGTTGAATTTTGCCACCACGGATCTTCTGGCATCGCTGTAAATTGAAGACCGTAAACAATTGCCACTAGTATGAGTAGCCCACGAACAATACCAAAAACCATGCCAAATACTCGGTCGGTACTCGATAAGCCCGTTATACGGATCATTTCTACAACAAGATGGTTAATCATGGCACCGATCACAATTGTGCCGGCAAATAAAATAGCAAACGCTGCAAACCAGCGGATAGAAGGTGTTTCGATATGGCCGGCGAGTAAGGTTGCAAGGTTGCCACTAAACACTCGCGCAATCACAAAGGCGGCTATCCAGCTCACTAGGGATAACGCTTCTTTAACAAAACCACGTCGTAGACTTAGGGCTGAAGAAATGACGACAATGGCCAATATGCCCCAATCAATACTTGTCATGGTGATTCTCAACTCGTTGACGGTACTGGAAAGGTGCGAATTCTAACAAAGGCCGAGGCGCTGCGCTACTTTTCTCAGCCATTAATCGCACTTATTATTCTGGCTTGTATTGTTGTAACCGAATGCCGTCTAACGACATTTCTAGCACAAGCTGCGCTCTTGCTTCTTCCGCTTTAGCGCGCTGCAACATTGGCCCAACATATACATGATCTAATTGTGTTTTTGAGTTTTTGATTAGGTAAGCTTTAAAACCTTCAGAACGCAGGGTGTCTCGCAGTTTAGTCGCGTTTTGAGTGTTATTAAAAGCACCGACTTGTAAAGTCCAAGCAACAACACTGCCGCCAGCATCAAGGGTTGATTTATTCGGATCAAGTGCTACAGGTGCGGGCTCGTCGGTTTCAACGATTCTAGGTTCTGCTGGAGCTATTTGGCGCTGCAACTCGCCACTGGCCAGTTCTTGCAGTTCTATTTTTACTCGATTATTTTCACCCTCATCGACCCAGCTTGGGGTGCTAGGCTTAGCTGGTATTTGCGATTCAAACCCGGCGTCTTTTTTTGTGTGCAATATGTTGGGTAAAATAAGTGCCAAGGCTAAAACAGTGACGATGGCCCCCACTGTTCTGGCTTTAAAATTAGGTTCCATAAATTGTTAAGCCTTCCATTGATGTGAGCGCATCCTCTGCAGCAGAAACGGTTAAAAAAGAGCCTATTACAAATACCGGTTCTTTGATATCACCTCGATTAAAACGTTCGGAGGTTAACAAAGATCGCACTGCGTCGGCGACCGTTTGATGACTGTTCATCGCTGTTGTTGGCAAAGATGCTTGGCTGAGTTTTTTAATCAACTGCTCTGCACTTTGACCCCGATAACCGGCCAATCCAGCGATATGCCAATGGCTTACTTGTGTTAACGCCTTAACCACTGCCACTGGGTCTTTGTCACCAAGCATGGCCAAAATTGCAGTATCACAATTTTTAGCATGCTGAGCTAAATATTCGGCCGCTTGAACATTATGAGCAACGTCGAGAGTAAACGTTATATCACGGTCATTATAACAGCATTTATAATCGGTTAACCGACCCGCGACTTTTGTTAATTCAATGGCTTGTTGAATTTTTGCTAAATCTGGCAGTAACTGCAACGCGTCCAAACCAGCAATGGCGCTGGCAATATTAAGAGAGGGAATATGCCCGCGTGGAAGTTGAATTTCTTTTTCATACTGCTTAAAAAGCAAGCCTTCTGTACTAGGGGTTGTGTTAGGCGCTAAATTAGGCGCTATTGAAAAATCGATGCCTTGATACAAGGTATGCGCTTGAATGGCATTTGCATGATCAATAAAGCCCTGCGATACCTGCGACTGACCACAAATAAGTGGCTTTTGCTTGCGCCCTATCCCCGCTTTTTCATAGCCAATAAGGTCCAATGTGTCGCCCAGCCAGTCTTGGTGATCTAAGCCGACACTGGTAACAATCGCTAGATCATTATCGACGATGTTAACCGCGTCTAAACGGCCACCTAAACCCACTTCTAACAATGCAACATCAACTTGCCAGTGCTTGATTTGCCACAAAGCTGCTAATGTGCCGAATTCAAAATAGGTAAGCGGAATGTCGCCCCGACCAGCTTCAATGGCGGTAAAGGCTGCACACAGCTCTTCATCAGTGGTTAAACGGCCAACGCCTTGACGGTTTCGCTGATTAACGCGTTCATTGTACTGATGAATATGAGGAGAGTTGTAACAAGCAGATGACAAGCCTTTTTGTGCTAACAACTGGCCCAACAAAGCGGTTGTTGTGCCTTTGCCGTTAGTGCCGCCGACAACGATGGTAATGGGTGCAGGTTTGAATAAGTCGAGGGTGCGAGCAACTTGCGTTACTCGACCCAGACCCATTTCTATGTCAGCAGGATGAGTTGACTCAAGATAACTGAGCCACTGATCCTTATTTCGAACGTCATGACTGCTGTGCAAGCTCATGGCTTAATTGCTGTCCATTGCTGCACGCATTTCGGCCAGCACGGCCTTAACTTCAGTAATCGCTTTGGCAGGATTATCGGCATTAGCAGCAATTTTATTGACCAGTGCAGAGCCCACAATAACACCATCAGCAACGGTTGCGACTGCTGCTGCAGCTTCGCCGTTGTTAATGCCAAAACCAACACCTACAGGAATGCTTACTCGGCTACGAATACGCTCAAGTTTCTTACTTACATCGTCAACATCAATTGCCGCGCTGCCAGTAACACCTTTAATAGATACATAATACACATAACCCGTGCTGTATTTAGCAATTTCACTGATGCGAGCATCGGTAGTGGTTGGCGCAATAAGGTAGATAATATCAAGCTCGTGTTCTGCAAAAATCCTGGCATTATCGCCTGATTCTTCAGGTGGCATATCGACCATCAAAACACCGTCGATTCCCGCTTGCTGAGCTGCTTTGGCAAACGTTTCATAACCCATGGCTTCTACTGGGTTTAGATATCCCATTAAAACAACCGGCGTGTCGGCATTTTTGGTACGGAACTCGGTGACCATTGCAATGACATCTCGAAGCGAGGTGTTGTGCAGTAAAGCACGTTCGCAAGCCAACTGAATGGTTGGACCATCGGCCATAGGGTCAGAAAATGGCACTCCTAGCTCAATGATATCAGCGCCCGCTTCTACCAAACCGTGCATCATATCAACCGTCACTGACGGGTGAGGATCACCCGCCGTAACGAAAGGGATTAATGCTTTTTTACCTGTTTTATTCAATTCTGAAAATAAAGCAGTTATACGACTCATCAAAATTTCCTTTCTACTTTATTTTGTTTATACGTCTATGTCGTCAAGACCATCGATACCGGCCACGGTATGAATGTCTTTATCGCCGCGACCTGATAAGTTAATTACTAATACTTGATCGGGGCGCATGTCTTTAGCCATTTTCATTGCATGAGCAATAGCGTGACTGGTTTCTAGTGCTGGCATAATACCTTCAATGCGCGTTAAGGCTCTAAAGGCGGCAAGTGCTTCTTCATCGGTTGCGGCAACATATTCTGCGCGACCAATATCTTTTAACCAAGAATGCTCAGGACCAACGCCAGGATAATCAAGGCCTGCTGATACAGAATGAGTCCCCATTATTTGGCCGTTATCGTCTTCCATTAGGTATGTTCTGTTACCGTGAAGTACACCAGGACGGCCCTTGCACAACGGCGCGGCGTGGTCGTCACCCGACAAACCCAAACCACCGGCTTCAACACCAATCATGCGAACATCATGCATATTCAAGTAAGGATAGAACATGCCAATGGCATTAGAGCCGCCACCGATGCAAGCAATAACGGCATCTGGCTGGCGACCAAGCTGCTCGTCACACTGACGAATGGTTTCACGACCAATGATGCTCTGGAAATCACGAACTAGCATCGGGTATGGATGTGGGCCTGCGGCTGTTCCTAAAATGTAAAAGGTGTCGTCAACGTTGGTTACCCAATGACGCATGGCGTCGTTCATGGCATCTTTTAATGTTTTGGTGCCCGACTCTACTGAAATAACCTCAGCGCCGAGTAAGCGCATGCGATAAACATTAAGTTTTTGACGCTCAATGTCGGTAGCACCCATGAATACCTTACATTCCATGCCTAGTCGTGCTGCAACTGTAGCCGTAGCAACACCGTGCTGTCCGGCACCAGTTTCAGCAATGATTTTTTTCTTGCCAGAATATTTAGCCAATAACGCTTGGCCAATAGTGTTGTTAATCTTATGCGCGCCGGTATGGTTTAAATCTTCGCGCTTTAGATAAATTTTTGCACCGCCACAATGTTTTGTCAGTTGTTCTGCAAAATACAAAGGCGATGGGCGACCTACATAATGGGCTAGATCTTCGTCGAATTCTTTCTGAAACGCAGGATCTTTAGATAGCTTATTATAAAGAGCTTCTAGTTCGTCCAGAGCGGCACTTAATGTTTCTGAAACAAAACGTCCACCAAAAATACCAAAGTGGCCTTTAGAGTCAGGGAGTACAGGAAAATCTTGTGTGTCTTTAGCGTTCGACATTGCGAACCTCGCTTATAAATTCTTGAATTTTTTTTCTGTCTTTTATGCCTTTACTGGCCTCAATACCGCCACTTATATCTACGGCAAAAGGCTGAACTTGGTTTATGGCATCAGCAACATTACTTGAATTAAGTCCACCGGCCAGCACCCAAGGCACTGATAATTGAGGAATTAACCGCCAATCGAACGCCTGGCCAGTTCCGCCAGGCAAGTTCTCCACATAGGCATCCAACAATAAAGCTTTGGTATCCGGATACTGTTGTACTGCGCGATCGATATCTTCGGCGCTGCGTACACGGATGGCTTTCATATAGGGACGATTAAATTGACGACAAAATTCTGCAGTTTCATCACCATGAAACTGTAAAAGATCAAAAGGACAGATTGAAAGCACTCGATTAATTTCTTCGGCGCTTTCATTAACGAACAAGGCAACGGTTGTCACGAATGCAGGAACTTTTTTTATTAACTGAGCTGCTTGCTCTGCTGTCACCGCTCTTGAACTGGGCGCATACAAAACAAAGCCCAGAGCGTCTGCGCCCTCGACTACCGCATTATGTACATCTTCGTCGCGGGTTAGACCGCATATTTTGATTCGCACTTTACTCACAAAAGCACACTTAATTTGATATTAGAAAAGGAAAATGGAGTTTAACAGAATTTAACTATTTACACAGCCAAGGTTCAACAAATACCGGCCCCCAGGCCTGCGATGGAATATTAAAATGAGCAGGATATTCAACACCCACAAAGTACAGGCCATCGGCAGGCGCTGTAATTCCAGCTTTTGAGCGATCTTTCTGTGCAAGCAATTGACTGCACCACTCGATCGGTTCGCGACCGACACCAATGGGCATCAATACCCCAGCGATGTTTCGAATCATATGATACAAAAATGCATTAGCCTGAACTTCGATCATCACAATGTCAGAAAAACGCTTAACACTGATATTGTGTATATTGCGAAAAGGCGAATGAGATTGACAATCTTTAGCCCTAAACGAGGTGAAATCGTTTTCACCTAAAAGAGACTGCGCGGCTTGGTGCATAGCATCTTCATTAAGTGGAAAACGACTCCAAGTGAGCTGGTCGTGCAGCAAAGCTTGTTTTATAGGGTTGTCATAAATAAGGTAGCGGTAGCGTCTTGATGTTGCGCTAAATCGTGCATGAAATTCACTATCTACTTCACTTATCCAACGAACTGCAATACCCGTTGGTAACTGAGTATTAGTACCCCGCACCCAATTATGAGGCTTTCTTTTTGCAGTGGTTTCAAAGTGGATAACTTGGGTAGACGCATGAACGCCAGCATCGGTGCGACCAGCACAGACAATACTAATCGGTTCATTGGCTATCTTGCTAAGAGCAGTTTCCAGAGCCGCCTGAATCGTTGGCTCTGGATGATTATTTTGCCGTTGCCAACCATGAAAATGAGCACCATGATATTCGACAATTGCGGCAACCTTAATTTTTTTTACGTCGCTAGGTTCAGCGACGACTTCAGTTTGGTTTGACATATTGCGATGAGGTTAACCGATACTGTCCATTAATGCACGAGCATCGTGTTTTTGCTGGTCACTGCCTTCTGTAATAACTTCTTGCAGCAGCTCTTTAGCACCTTCGCTATCTTCCATGTCCATGTATGCACGCGCTAGATCCAACTTAGTGGCACACTCATCAGTACCGGCTAAGAAATCAAATTCATCATCGGCCGCTGCTAGTTGGTCAAGATCAATTTCTTGCGCTTGAGCATCTGGTGCTTGAGCTTCATCTAGCGCTGATTCTTCGTTTGTTGAAGAAGGTACTGCATTAGCGTCGGTAAAATCAGGTAATTCGTCAAGCTCATTTAAATCAAATTCAGAGTTTGCATCAAAACCTTCTAATTCGGATTCTAAAGCAGCCAATTCATCGTCGACAACAGCCGAATCTTCACCAGCAGGCAACACTTCACCAGCAGGCAACACTTCACCAGCAGGCAACACTTCACCAGCTTCTAGATCTTCTGCTGAGGAATCAATATCAGCTAATGCCGTATCGAGTGCATTTTCTATTTCTGATCTCTCTTGTGAATTATCATCTAAATCTTCAACCACATCTTCACTTGAACCCAAATCTAAATCTAGATCTTCACTTAAATCTGAATCTTGACCTAATTCTTCACTAGGTTCATCAGACAAGCTGCTTAACTGATCCAGCTCTGCTTCAAGAGATTTAAGATCATCTAATGCATCACCTTCAAATCCAGTTTCTTCCAGTTCAAAACTCAAATCGGGTAGTGTTTCATGAGATTCGTTTGAATCTAGCAGCTCTTCAAGCTCTGCCATGTCTGATGAATCATCAGTGTCTAACGCAGCAAGACTAACAATATCATCATTTTCCGCTTCTAGATCAGACGCTTCTAGATCAGACCCTTCTGCTTCGCTTAAAGCAGATAATTCAAATTCACTTTCGGCAGAATCAACTTCAAATTCAGTTACTTCATCTATTTCACTAAGCGTAGGCACTTCATCAAGTTCGCTTAACTCAGGAATTTCGTCTAACTCAGCTACTTCATCTAAGGTCAGTACATCTTCTAATTCAGCTGTTTCATCTAATGTTGGGATGTCGTCTAGATCTTCTAAGCTGCTCTCCAAGCTGTTCTCTAAGCTGTTCTCTAAGCTACTTTCTAAGCTGTCTTCACTAGTCAATTCAAAATCAAAACCATCGTCAATCGATGGATTGTTTTCGTCATCAAGGGCGTCAAGAGAAGCTGCAAAGCTGTCTGCATCGCCAAGGCTTTCACCATCAGTGTTTGCTTGCTTGTCGCTATCTGCTGAGGTCTGATCTGGCAGGTCTAGGGCTGCTTCAAAATCGATGCCATCAGAAAAATCTGTAGCAAACTCATCATCTGAATCTGCTAGCATTTCTATGTCTAAAATATCATCGTCTGAGGTAGCGCCTGCTGTTAGGTCAATTTCTGATTCGTCATCAAGACTGGCAGTTAAGTCGTCAACAAGCATATCGTTATCATCACCGTTAATTGGCGATGTTAGGTGACTTCTCATGCTCACAGCTTTGTCGTTGGCTTTAACGTCGCCCAGTGCATTTAACTCTAACTCAGCTTCAGCGAAAGAATCGGCATCATCTGTTTCAACATATACTTCGAGTAATTTCATTCTTAAATCAGTGCGACTAGGCTCTAATTCAATTGAATTCTTAAGTAAATCTGCTGCTTGATCAAAGCGACCGTAAGCAATATAAATTTCTGCTTCGCCAATAATATCAGCCGTTTGTGCGGTGGTATCGGGGTCTGCTTCATCACTACCTGCGGCCAAATCACTGTGATCTGTATTTTCTTGGTTTGAATCTTTTTGATTTAAACCAACGCCTTCTAATAAGTCATCATTAAGATCGGTTGCTGTTTGATCATTTTCATCAAATTCAAAATTGTCGAGTGAAGATTCATCCAAGCCACCTTCGCTTACTTCGTAATCTTCACCGTACTTAGCTAATTCTGGATCAGTTACCTCGCCTTCTTTAGTGTCACGACGCTTTTTAATCGCGTATCCGATAAGACCAAAAATGAGTGCTAAACCACCCGCAAGACCGGCCATTAATTCTGGCTTAGCCATAACTTCGGCAACAAATCCTTTGGGTTTGTAACGATCTTCGACTTGCTGCTCAATTTGACTTGCAGTTAATGCAGGGTCAATTTCAGCAATTGAATCGTTAGCAACCGATTCGTCGGTAACAGAGGCATCAAGTTCTGGCTCAGCATAGTTAAAGTCTGCATCTTCCGATACAGCTTCAGCTCCTAATTCAGTACCTACTTCAACTACTACTTCAGCATCAACTGACTCTGCGGCTTCGACTGCTACTTGATCACTATTTAGTGCTTGTTTCTGTATATCCAGAGTTTGGATACTGGCAAGTTGGTCGTCTTTTAACGAAACCAAACGCTGCAGAGTTGCTATTTGTTCTTCTAAAGCGTCTAGGCGCTTTTTGAGGTCGTCATTTTCTAGTTTGCTGGTATCCAGTGTTTCTAACGCTATGGCAAGGTCATTTTCTAAACGCTCAGTACGACCACCATCTTCTACGCCGCTATTAACGTCACCACCGGCACCGGCTGAGTTAGATACTTTTTCGTTTTTAGCCAATAATTTAAGTTCGCCACCGCTTTCTGGAGCTGCACTTTTATTTAATTGTCCGGCTTTGCGAGTTGCATCAAGCTGAGCACCTGCGGTTTGCAATTCTTTGTTTTGACGCATAACTTCGCTAATAGCTTGGCCGTCGTTACGGGCTGCCATTTGCTGTTCGTTAGGGATGCGTAATACTTGATGCGTTTTTAGACGGTTTATATTACCGGCCATGAACGCACCCGGGTTGCTGCCTTGTATTGCCAGCATCATTTGCTGTGGGCTAACCTGACGATTAGGGCGCGTACTAATTGCTATTTCCCAAAGTGTGTCGTTTGGCTGAACTTTATAAGTACCCGGCTTTGCGTCTTCTGTTTGCCAGCTGCTCTTAGGTGGCGCAACTTGTTGGCTTTCAACTTTAGCCGCCTGCTCACTTTCTGGTGAAGCAATCGGTGCTAGCGGCTGAATAGCTTCATCAAACAGAGGTGGATCAAGCAATAAGGTGTACTCGCGCAAAACACGACCAGAAGGCCAGTTAACTTGCACAAGGAAGTTTAAGAAAGGTTCGGTAACGGATTTATCACTGCTTAAGATGATTCGATTGCCTTTTACTTCAAAATCGATATCACTTAAAAAGAATAATTTCTCAACACCTGCCCGGTCAAAATCACCGTCAGAAGCTAAAGAAGGCTTGATTTCCCACTCAGTAAGATCATCAATATTTGTCAGCTCGATTTCTGCTTGAAGTGGCTGATTGAGTGTAGACTTTAATTCAAGCTCACCCATACCCAGTGCAAACACATTGGCATTTAGGCCTAGTGTGCTGGTGATCACTAGAGTACTTAAAAGCGTGCGCTTCATTCTCTGCTTCCTTG
>OJHO01000191.1_pt1 | contig 28379 bp, 18 predicted proteins | sample 1595311 | NCBI WGS metagenome assembly OJHO01 (sample SAMN05416879, study PRJEB24817) | seawater metagenome | isolation source: Sea water | place: Canada:Atlantic | collected 2013-11 | reverse complement strand
GAGATTGCCTCTTGTCTCGTGGGCTCGGAGATGTGTATAAGAGACAGGTATTATAGTCGCCCGATGCAGAAATTGAAATTTTTGCGGAAACAGATTGCAGATCATCTTTCCCGGCCAAATTAAAAATAAAATTTCCGGCGTCATCACAAGAAAGTGGTCCTGCCAGAGCTGGTCCTTCCCACGAAAAAAGGGCCTGATTGCGAGTCAGAACATCTGTGCGAGACGTTCCGCTCAAGACCTTGCACTTGTTTCCCTGACCCCATTCAACCTCCTGAATGTTGACATTTATTTGTCCGGCCAGTCCTTGAAGTCGCGGGTCAGGCATAGGCAAATTGGCAACATTTATGCGAAAATCTATATCCTCGGCGGCATATTGACCAAAGTCGCCATCAATCTGCAAGCCGGTCGACGCCACCTTTGCTCTCACAGGCGCCCCGCCCAATAAAAACTTTGCTGGATTTAGGCTATATCGGACGGAATTGATATCTCTCAAAGCCGTAATATCCCCTCGCCAAAGCGTTCCACGATAAGTCGTTTCAGCCTGTGTTAAGTTCGCAGGTAAAGCTATAGGTGCGACCCAAGACAAAGGAATAAATATAATCAATCCGAGGATAACCCCCGGTAATAACCAAAAAAGACGTTTCATTTTTGTCCGGTACTTAAATAGTCATCAATTTTGGAAACTTCTCTTCCTGATTGATTGATATCTTCCAAGCGCATTCTGTTCAGACGACTTTGTGTGAGGGGTCTCGCATCATCCGCATCCCGAATAATCGTCGGACGAAGAAAAACCATTAAGTTGGTCTTCACGCGTGATTTGTCTTTATTGCGGAAAAGAGAGCCAATTAACGGCGCGTCACCAAGAAGCGGGACTTTTTCAACTGTTATCTGCTCATCGTCTTCCAATAGCCCGCCAAGGACAATAATTTCTCCATTATTGGCGAGGACTGTTGTTTCAATTTGGCGCTTATTCGTGACAAAATCCTGAGATATAGTGGTAACAGCCCCGGCAATTGAGCTGACCTCTTGAGCAATTTCCAAACGGACCACATCGCCTTCACTGATTTGAGGGAGGACATTGAGCTTAATACCCACTTCTTTACGTTCAAAGGTTCGGAACGGATTGACATTGTTCGATCCCAGGCTTTCCCCAGTCGTAATCGGAATTTCTTGTCCGACCAAAAATGTGGCAGGTACATTGTCAAGGGTGGTGACAAAAGGGGTGGACAGAATATTGCTCTCTTCATCCCGCTCTAAAGCATTTGCAATAACGCCAAAAAGCGTATCATTACTTATGCCGCCAATCCCAGCAGTTCCACCGGTCAGCGCGCTAAGAGAATTAAGCGCTGCTGCTTGTGCGGTTGGGTCAATATCCAATCCGAGTTCATCCCCGGCTAAAGCGCCGGTCAACGCCAAAATGTTAGGTGCGGCGCTGAAATTAGACGAAATTAACGGGACCGTATTTCCGTTAATACCGCCAACAGCAAACTGAACCCCTAATTCCTTGGCCGCTGTATCAGAAATTTCGACGATAATCGCTTCCACTAGAACTTGAGGACGGCGAACATCAAGGCGGCGGATAATCCCTTCGAGAGAGGCCTGCGTTTCAGCATCAGCGCTAACGATAAGTGTATTGGAAAAGCTGTCATATGCCACCGTCGGCGCAGGGTTGCCGTCAATTGCATAGGACGGCAATAAATTTGTTAAAACTTCAACTAAAGTTGCCCCATTGGCAAATCGTAGCGGGATAACACTCACCGCGCCGCGCGGGGCAATAGAGCCAACATCCATGCTTTTTACAACAGGTCGAAGACGGGCAACATCCTGAGGCGGTCCTTCAATCAAAAGTGAATTTGATCCGGATATAGCTACTACTTTTACACGTGGTTTTTGACCTGCAAGTTCCTTTAAAGCTTCTTCGGCATCAATGGCGCTAAGCTGGCGGAGCTGTATGATCTCGGTCACGGATCCGTCTGTGTCCATAGCGGCGACAATTTCGCGGGCTTTGCGGATGTTTTCCGGGAAATCCGTTATGACGATAATATTGCCTTCGGGGTTAGCTGTGACCAAACCCTGACTATGCATAACAGGTTTTATAAGGCGCGCCGCTTCCGCCGCATCTTCGTAATTTAATTTGATTACTGTCGTCGCAAGTCGGCCATTAATGCCGTCCCCATCCACATAAGGCGACTCTCCGGCAGCGCCTTGCAACAGCGTTACACGGTATTCGCCAGTTGCCGTACGAACCAGGGTATATCCATGGACTCGCATAACATCTTTGAAAACTTCAAAAACTTCAGATTTGGACAAGGACTGCTCCGAACTAATCGTCACGCGCCCTTGAACTCTTGGGTCGACGATAAAAGTATTGCCCGTCACTGTCGCCACATCATTGATGAAAGAGCGAATATCCACGTCCTGCATGGTGATGACATGCTCTCCGGCGTTCTGAGCAGACGCAGACATTGGTACAATTGTCAAAGCTGTCGCGGTCAGAAAACTGCTAATGCAGAATTTCACTTGGGATTTAAATTGCATCATGAGTTAAGATCCGATTTGCACAGTAACAGGACGACCATCGCGAATAATATCAAGTTCCACCTGAGACGCATTGCTGAATTTCGTAACAAGCCCCTGTAGGTCAGGGGCCCCTTCTAACAGACTATCGCCATTGATGGCGGTAATAACATCTCCCGATTGAAGTCCAAATTGTTTCAACACAGAGTCGTCATTGCGTCCCTTTAAGGAAAATCCTGCAAATCTTCCTTGGTTAAAATTCGGATTGATTTGAACTAATTGAATCAGTTTAGATAAATCAGCGCTCTGCCCAGGGATAGTAGACACTGTATCCGCCGATTGCGGCGGGGTCCCTTGGACAGAGACGGATTGAGACGCCGTATCATTTTCAGCGTCGGATAATCCCGTTTGACCGTCACGTTGAAACGTTAAACGTTGAATTTCCCCGTTTACGTTGAGAACCACAAAATCCGAATAGACATTTTGCAAAGTCACGCCATTCATCACCTCGTCACCAACGCCATAAGACTTTTCCCGATTGTCCGGCGTTTTCAGAGTTGCAATTTGCGCGCCCCCGGCAAACCTTCCGAGCAAAACGATCTTTAATGTCGTTTCCGGCGCGTCAAATCCTTCCGCGACGGCCACATTCGGAGCTCCCTCAGAAGGGGGCAACCGAAAAGGATCTGTTGAAAAATCGTAAATCCGCTCTGCAGTTGAAGACCCCGTCGCGCTTATAGTGGTTACATTCGGCAAAGCCGTCCAAGCGCTCTCAGGGTTTGTAAATAGCAAGATCGCTCGGATCAAAACCCATCCTAAAGCAATAAGCAAAACGATTTGCAACAAGCGCAATAGCCCCCAGGCAAAGCCGCCCGCCTCTTTAGCTCCATTTTTTGTCGCCAATACCGTCATGTGATGAGCTATTTCCCTCTCCGGCCAGTTAAATTGGCTGCCTCAATATGCACGCTTAAAACGTGCGATTAACAAGCCTACGTGTCAATTCCGTGACACAGTCCCGGTCTCCGGCAATTGTTCAATCGCGGCGATAAATCCGGGGGTTATACGGTTTCCGCCGGCCTGCTCAAAAGCATATCCTATTGCCATTATCGCTTTGTCATCACCGCCCTGCCCCATAAATGATACACCGACTGGCAAGCCTTTGACAGACCCCATCGGAACAGTGATATGAGGGTATCCCGCTATCGCCGCAATCCACCCAGCCCCTGTTCCACCAGGATAACTATCGCCGTAGATATGGTCGATGAGAAAAGTCGGCGCCGTGCTAGGCGCAACTAACGCGTTCAACTCATTTTCAGACATCATTTTATCGATACCGTTTTCTTGAGTTGCATTTAAAACAAGCGCCAGAGCCGTTTTATACTCTTCGCTTTCCAGATCACCAAGGACTTCCGACATTTCCAAAATATCCTGATCAAAGACAGCCATTTCGGCCGGTGTCTCGGTGTTTTCAGAAATGACCGCTGCGAGTGTTCTGGACTTAACATTAGGAGCCGCCTCTTCGAGATACGCATTTAGAGTCGCTTTGAATTCATATTTGAGCACTTCAAAAGAAGCTTTATTAAAATCCTCCGGTGGTTCAAACTCGTCAATCTCAACCAAAGTCGCCCCTTGGGACTTGAGGGTTTCTAAAACAGCGTCAAAATTTTCATTGACGCCCTCAATGTCTCCCCGAGCAAAATTCAGAACGCCTATGCGTTTGCCTTGTAGCGTGCCTTCCATGGCGGACTCCCTCCAAGCCGAGCCCTCCTTAGTCAGAGCATCCATCATTATAGCCGCGTCTTCTACTGTTAGCGTCATAGGCCCGGCCGTATCCTGAGTTGAAGAAATTGGCACAATCAATTCTTGGGAGAGGAGCCCTACCGTCGGTTTAAAACCAACTATCCCGTTCATTGCGGATGGACAAATGATAGAGCCATTGGTTTCCGTCCCAATAGCGGCGGGCACTAAACCTGCCGCGACCGCTGCGCCGCTGCCGGAACTGGATCCGCAGGGACTTCGGTTAAGCGCATGTGGGTTTCTAGTCTGCGCGCCAAGAGCGCTCCATCCACTTGTTGAATTTGTGGACCGAAAATTTGCCCATTGAGAAAGATTGCTTTTGCCAAGGATAACGGCACCAGCTTCACGCAATGCGTTAACCACCGGCGCATCCCGCCCTGCTTCATTTTCCTTGAGTGCATAACTCCCAGCTGTCGTCGGCATATCTTTGGTTTCAACATTATCTTTTATAAGGATAGGAACGCCGTGAAGAAGACTTCGCTCTATCTCTTCACCGTCTAGGGACTTTGCTATCTCCAAAGCGTCTGGATTCAAAGTTAAGACGCTCTGCAAATTAGGCCCCGACCTATCTATCTTTGAAATTCGATCCAAGGCAAATTCAACACGTTCTACAGAGCTTTGTTCAGAAGCGGGATTAATCCCGCGATACGCTCCGGGGTCACTATAAACCGCGCTTAGATCTTTGGGGGTTTCGGCGTTCTCGCTCTCCGCTTTTCTTTCAACAGCATCCGGAGAATGGGGCTGACAACCTCCTAGCATTATGACGGCAAGCACCGTACATATCGTCAGTTTTCTAACAGACATAGTATAAACCCCAAATTCTTCTCAAGTCGTTCATTCAATCTGTTAGAGTGAAATGTGTTTAACGCCAAGGTATGATGATGCAACTTTGCTAACAATTGCGTGTTGACGTGGCTCGCTATTTAGGTCCCTAGCCGCTATGACCCGCTGAAAGTTGGGGGAATATCCGCCCTTCATGAAACCAATGTGATATAGAGAAAGCTATGACGTCCAATGTTATTGACGGCAAGGCCATTGCCGCAGAGCTTAGAATTAAAGTGAAAGACGCTGTTTCCTCACTTGAGAGCCAACCCACTTTGGCAGTAGTTCTGGTCGGTGAAGACCCTGCCAGTCAAGTTTATGTCCGATCCAAAATAAAATTTACCAAAAAATGTGGTATGCGATCAATTGAGCGACGACTTCCTACGACAGCGACCCAAGCAGAAATCGTTGAAACTGTACGCGCTCTAAACGTAGACGAATCTGTCGATGGCATTTTAGTTCAACTTCCTTTGCCAAAAGGGATAAATAGTGACGCCGTTATTGAACAAATCAACCCCTCTAAAGATGTGGACGGCCTGACAGAAACGTCTGCCGGTAGATTAATTCTAGGGAAAGCCGGGCTACGTCCCTGTACACCAACGGGATGCGTTATTCTGGCGAAATCCGCGCTCGGCGATTTAAGCGGAAAACATTGTGTTGTGCTCGGGCGCTCAATCCTTGTCGGCAAACCGGCCGCGCTTTTATTTCTCGAACAAAACTGCACTGTCACAATAGCCCATTCGCGTACGGACAATCTCGCCAATGTTTGCCGCGGGGCAGATATACTTATTCCGGCCGTAGGTCGGGCGGAAATGGTCAAAGGCGATTGGATCAAAGCCGGAGCATGCGTCATTGATGTCGGTATTAACCGCGTCCCCAATGCCGACAAATCAGGAAAAACGCGGCTTGTGGGAGATGTTGCCTACAATGAAGCGACCTCCGTAGCTGGCTCAATCACGCCTGTTCCCGGAGGGGTTGGACCGATGACTATCGCTTGTCTCTTACGAAACACTGTGCTCGCCGCCTGTGTCAGACGCGGATGGGAGACGCCTAAAATTTTGAATATCTAGAATTACTTAGTTTCTTATCGAAATATAAAATCTATGTAGACAGGGGTTCTCATCCCCGCTTAATTCCGTCAAAAGTCGGTTATGAAAAACTACATTTCCAAGTCTGCGCTCCGGCAGCGTTTCTCTGACGCGCTGTCATCCCTCTACCGTAAAGAAGTTCCCGCTTATGGAACTTTGTTAGAGATAGTCGCTGAAGTGAATGAAACTATTGACCCGAATCAGGCTGTCGACGCTGCCCGATTAGGACAGGAACGCCACGGTGCCATTAGAGTCGGAACGGCAAACGATCTCTCGACTATTGCCCGGGTTTTTGATCAACTCGGCATGGAACCTGTCGGGTATTACGATTTATCGGTAGCGGGGCTCCCGATTCACTCAACAGCATTTCGTCCCGTCACGGCAAAAGGATTAGAAGAAAGTCCTTTCCGCATGTTTACCTCTCTCCTTAGGCCCGAATTAATTGATGACTCTTCGTTGCGAGAAGAAGCCGAATCAACCCTTGCAGAGAGGAATATATTTGCGCCTGAACTTTTGACGCAGTTGAAATCAATCGAATCTAATGGGGGCCTAGCTGAAGATGAGGCGGAAAATTTTATTCTCTCTTTTTTAAAGACGTTTCAGTGGCACGACAAAGCACAAGTGAGTTTGGAAACTTATAATAAGTTCAAAAATCATCATCCATTATTGTCAGACATTGTGAGCTTTCAGGGCCCGCACATAAACCACCTAACCCCCCGCACCCTTGATATCGATTTGGCTCAGGAAAAAATGCGTCAACGCGGACTTAAAGCCAAAGATGTGATTGAAGGCCCGCCTAAAAGAAAGTGCCCTATTCTCCTACGTCAAACAGCCTTTAAAGCGCTTAGTGAAGATATTCTATTTGAAGAATCGGGCGAATGGAAAAGGGGCACGCATACCGCTCGATTTGGAGAAATCGAACAACGGGGCGCAGCCCTGACACCCAAAGGGCGGGAACTTTATGACCGCTGCCTCGCAAAAAAAGATTTTTCGGATTTTCCGGATGATTGGGAAATAATGCGAAAACAGGATATAGCTTATTTTCGAAAGACGGATAATGGGTTTGAACCTCTAACTTATGAGGATTTTTTACCCGTCAGCGCGGCAGGAATTTTTCGGTCTAATCTCGGTGAAGACGGCGAAATTCAAACCCTGAAAGCCACGGCAAACCAAGAGGCATTTGAAACAGCCCTTGGACGTCCTGTCCATGATATGTTTGCCCTGTATTCAGCTCAGGCCAATTAATTTTGTAATTCCTTTGAATTTAAATACGGACACGTATTAAGCCAAGTGTAATCTTGATAATTAATTTTATTCCTTCAACCCTGTTCAGAACTTACAGACTATTGTAAGCAAGATAGTCAAAAGACTATTGGTTTTTAAAAGGGTTTGGATCATATTATGCGCTTATTCTTCCGGGGACTTATGAGTAGTTCCGTACTGGCCCTAGCGGCCTGCACTCATAGTCCTCAAACAACAAAGTTTGAAGCTAATTGCGATTTCGGAAACGTAAAGTTTTCTACGAATTTTGAAACGGCACATCTGAACGGGTGTCGTAAAATGGCTTCTAATAGCTATGAATTACTTATTGCGCCAGAAAACACTCCTATTAATCCGAGCGCTTGGTATGCCTTTGATGTTTCTGCACCTGCAGAACAAGTATTAAATCTTACCTTGGTTTATTCCGAAGGCTATCACAGATATCCAATTAAAAAACGTATCGGCACGGCAGATTGGGAACAAATAGAGACGCGCCCTGATCCGAAATCCAAAACTGATAGACATAGCTTTACCCTTAAAACGAATGGAGACCCTGTCCGGATCGCGGCACAACCCATTTTCGATACACAAAAGCACCTTAAATGGATTGAGACTATATCTAATCTTGAATACGTGAATCAGACCACTATTGGTCAATCTGTCGAAAATAGACCTATTATCAAATTAGAAGAAGTGGACGATCCTACTAAGCCGTATATTCTAATTGTAGGAAGACAACACCCTCCTGAGACGACCGGAGCTGATGCTCTGACACCTTTTGTTGAAGCCATTTGGGGGGACACGCAGCAAGCTAGAAATTTCCGGACTAACTATAACCTTATTGTGGTCCCCCTTTTAAACCCTGATGGCGTCCTTCATGGAAATTGGCGGCACAATATGAACGGTATCGATTTAAATCGAGACTGGGGGCCCTTCACGCAACCTGAAACACAGACGATACAAACCGAGTTAGAACGGTTTGAAACAGGTTCAGACCGTATCGTCGCTTTTATTGATTTCCACTCTACCTGGCGGAATCTTCTTTATACTCAAACCGATAACGAATTTGCTTCCCCTGAAGGGTTCACGAAAGAATGGTTAAAGGTAGTCGATGAAAAACTGGATGATGATGTTTATAAGTTCACCCGCGAGCCAAGCCCGAATGAGGGCAAGCCAACTTCCAAAAATTATATGAATAGCAAGTTCGGAATTACTGCCGTTACCTATGAGGTCGGGGACAATACAGAATTAGGTGCCACTCAGATTGCCTCTAAACAATTTGCCGAAACTTTCATGGATTTGTTTTTGCGCCAATCCGAAATACAGGAAAATTAAGGTCAATTCCCAAAAGCAAAAGACCAGAGCGGTAACCCGCTCCGGTCTTAGAAAAAGATAATTTTTTCGGAAGTGTAGATTAAAACGATTTACTAATATCGAAATAGATGAAACGTCCCCGAGAAGAATGATATGATCCGAAATATCCGAATGTTTCATCGGCTAAGGGGGGCGCAACATCGAATGCGTTGTTCATCCCAACTTTTAAACGCGTCTCTCTTAAGATATTATCGGAGTTGAACTCATACTGGGCGTAAATGTTTGTTGTGCCATAATCATCAATGACATAGACATTGCCGTCCGGATCCAGACCGGGGCTAGTTTCATAAAACTCACCAACATATGTGTATCTTGCGCCTGCTCCGAAACCACTTGGATGACGCCAAATCACACTCGCGGCGGCTTGCCATTCCGGCTGTCCATTTTGACCAATGATATCCCCTTCTTGGGAAACTGTGATTTCATCAGAAATTTGGCCGCTCTCCACAGCATCTCTGATGAGCAGTGACCCTGGAGATAGATCAATGAAATAATCCGTCATTTGAGTAGCATTTAATTTAAATTTAAAATCGCCAAATTTAGTTCCATTGAGATCATAATAGGCTGCATAATCAATACCCTTAACCTCCTGGGTTTCATTATTGTCATAGGTATCCTGTACGAAGAGAATTTCTCCGAAAGGATTGCTTTCGAAGGCTGTGCCCTGCAAATAGGCTATATCATCTTCATCCGGATCTGCGCGAACAACATTTTCGTTGAATGACCCGTTTAAGCGCTGAACCAAGTCCAGATCAATCTGGTTGGCCCCTCCAAAGACACCCACAACATTCTCACGTTCGATTTCCCATCGGTCTACGGTTAGAGTTAGGCCATCTAGAAAACTAAGTGCGCCATCAAACCCACGAGGTTCAAAGACAGCGCCGAATGTAATATTGGTATCTTCTTCCGGGCCAATATCTTCTGCAACAATCCGACGTTCTTGGGTAAATTGTGAAAATCCTTCACAATCACTGTAATCGGCAAATGTCCCATTTTGAACGCCGGCCTCGCAGAACGCGGAGTCTTGACGCGTGTTGGAACGTCCAACTTGCTGGTTAATTACAAGAAGGTTCGGAGCCCGGAAGCCTTTGGAATAGGCGCCGCGTATTTTTAGACTGTCAAAGGGTTTCCAAGCCGCCGCGATGCGCGGCTTTATGCCAGAGCCGCCGAAATCGGAATAATCTTCGTAACGAGCCGCAAGCTGAAAATCTAAAGTCTGTACCAAAGGTATATTCATTTCCGGGCCGACCAGAGGAATTGAGGCTTCGACGAATGCGCCAAGAACTGTACGATCACCTTCTGAATCAGGCGTGCCGGAGGAATTCAAAACGTCAGAGTCTGAAAAGCTGCCCGTTACGGCGTCAGTAAAAGTAATTGTACCATCCAGTCGCTTATCGCGGTCTTCTTCATAAGATTCCCGGCGCGCTTCTACGCCTGCGGCAATCCCCACATCGCCGCCCGGAAGAGAAAACAGATTGCCATTCGTTACTTTAAAATCCGCCAAAGCGAGCGACGTTGTCGTAACCCGCTCTACGGAAATCAAAAATGGGTCAATAAGGTCCTGCGTATTCCCCGGACCATCGCCCAGAGAAGGATTATCCGGATCTCCGCCATTGAATATATTGTAAACATTCGGAGTTTCATTGAACAAGGACTGTTGAAATAGAGTAGATGAAATCCGATTGGACGTTGTATCGTCGGTTTTGGCCGAAGAATACAAGACAGCCCCGTCCCAATTCCAATTTGAATTACCAAAATCACCTTTGAAACCTGTCAAAGCTCGAAAGGAAGTATTTACGACATTTGCATTCCGGGTACCGACATCCACAAAACGAAAACGGCCGCCATCAACAAAGACAGGTAAGCCCTCATCCGGGACATTTTCTAGTCCTGGCAGACGGTTAGGGTTTAGGGAGCCATCTGAAAAACGGACAGGACCGAATGGATTGTAATAATAATTGGCAGGAATAACTATATCCCCTGAGCCAATCGGAGAGTTCTCCGAATTGATAGGATTGGTCTCAGCGTAATAAAATCCAAGTTCACTATAATGGCGAATGCCATTGTCCAAATCTCTGTTCATGAAAGCGAAAACGTTGAACCTGTCACGGTCCGAAATAACTGTACGATTGGAATCATCATTATAGCGTAAATCCCGGTCCATCGAACTATTATCTACGCACAAATTGAGATCAGAGAGATTTCCAGTCGCCGTCCCTAGGCATCCGTCAAATGTATTTGGCTGAATGTGGAAAGTTCCGCCTGATGTAGTCAGGTTCTCACCGTTCTGACTAACGCGGGTACTTGATGTCGTGTTCAGAGTGAACTGTCCCCAAGGAGAGCCAGTTGAACGGTTATCAAATGACGTGTCCCCCTCAAAACTTGTGCCAACAAGAAAAGGTCTTTGATCAACATTAAATGTTTGCTCTTGCTCATCCGCGAATTGAGCTCCGCGCTTGGAATATTCGGCAAAAAAGGAGACATTGGTTTTACCGTCTCTAAAGTCTTTACCCCCCTTGACCCTGATCGTGCTTTCATCAAGTCCTGTATTCGTTGCAAAGCCTGTTCGCGCAGAAATATTGAACCCTTCATAATCATCCTGCAAGATCATGTTCACGACACCGGCTACCGCGTCAGAGCCGTAAATGGCAGAGGCGCCATCATTGAGCACTTCCATCCGCCGAACACCGCCGACGGGAAGCGCATTAGTATTCACGGTGACAACAGGTGTTGAAAGTTCAACTTGAGTTCCGGGGTGACTGACGACTCGTCTGCCATTGAGCAGAACCAACGTACCACTTGAACCAATAGACCGCAGATTCACCGACGCCACATCGCCTCGGGCATTGTTAACTGTACTGGAGTTGGAATTATTGAAATTAACCGCGCCATTTGCCGGCAAGGCCCGAAACAAATCTTCACCATCAACAGACCCGATGCTTTGTAAGTCTTCGGACGTGACAACTGTCACCGGAAGCGCTTCATTCACCCGTGCGCCTTGAATATATGTCCCAGTTGCGATTACCTCGTCTTCAGGTGTCGTCTCGGAAGACGTTTGTGCATTGGCCATAATCGGCAAACAAACAAGTATTGTACTAGTAAGCCAAAACCGGCGTGATTTTAACGCTCCAAGTAAATTGTGATTGTTCATAATAATCCCTCCAAAAACAAAATCAGGCGAGACTGATTTCTAGTTCAACTCAAATCAAAACTGACTGTTTCCTTAGGCAGCGCCAGAATCTACTGCCTACTGTGGGAAATAAAAAGAGTATAAGTCAAATTAAATCGCCTCTCCATAACCCCAGTCTATAACCCACCCCACCGAAAGCTATGGACATTTATCTTAGGGTAAGTTTCTATATCAATTAAAGAGGTTATGCCTCCCTGTTTTCAAGCCAACCTAGATAGGAATGTCCTTAATTATGAAGGTTTTGATGATTAAATTTCTCCTAACTATGACTGCTGGGTTGTCAGTTACGGCTTGTCAGACAACACTCGATGCAGATTTCTTGATTAAGAATGGAGATGTTTATACCGGAGAAGGCTCTCTGGAGCACAACTTATCCGTCGCGACTAAAGGGAATAATATAATATTTGTTGGAGCAGACCCATCTCACATCAGGGCTCGTCAGTATTTGGATGCAACAGGAATGATTGTCGCTCCAGGATTTATCGATCCCCACACTCATGCCCGTATAGACTTGGAAAGTGAAGAGACTGAAACCCGTAAAAACTCTGCTTTCCGGCTCCAAGGGGTAACGACAGTCGTGATTGGAAATGACGGAGGCGGCGACCCTGATATTTATAATCAGGCATCACGCTTAACTGATCAGGGTATTGGGACGAATGTGGGGCTCTTTGTCGGACATGGAGCCGTTAGAAAACAGGTCATGAACAGCGACAATCGCCCTCCAACCTCCGGAGAACTTCAGGGAATGGAGAGCCTCACTGCTACAGCGATGGAAGATGGCGCGCTCGGGATTTCGACGGGTTTGTTTTATAGTCCAGGAAGCTATTCCGAGACAGATGAAATTATCGCTTTGGCAAAAATTGTCGCGCGAGATGGGGGTATTTATGACAGTCATATCCGAGATGAAAGTAATTACAATATTGGTTTAAAAGCAGCTGTCGAGGAAGTTATTGAGATTGGGCGCCAAGCCAAAATTCCTGTCCATATTTCACACATAAAAGCTCTGGGTGTGGATGTATGGGGTCAAAGCGACGAAATCATCCAAATGATTAACGCCGCCAGAAAAAACGGTGTAAATGTCACGGCGGACCAATACCCTTGGACGGCTTCCTCTACGAGCCTATCTTCGGCATTTATTCCAAGCCGCTTAAAAGCGGGAGGAGAGAAAATTTATCAAAACCGTCTATCTAATCCGAAACTGCGCTCAAAAATTCTGTTGGAGATCAAAGAAAATATTCGTCGGCGGGGGGGAGCCAACGCCGTCTTGCTTACGCGGAGTAAACCCGAATGGCAGAATAAGCGGTTGGATGAATTAGCGCATGAGTTCAATATGACGCCAGAACAAATGGTAGTTCATATTGCTCAGAATGGCGATTCGAAGATTGCCTCTTTTAATATGAATGACGCAGATATCGAAGCATTTATGATCCAACCCTGGGTCATGACCGGATCCGATGGCGGTAGCGGGCACCCTCGGAAATTTGCAAGTTTTCCCCGAAAATACGAAACTTACGTCATAAACAAACAAGTTCTGACTCTGACAGACTTTCTTTATCGCAGCAGTGGGTTAACAGCACAAACCTTGAATTTGTGTGATCGTGGCTTCTTAAAACCTGACTTCAAAGCGGATATTGTAATTTTTGACCCTTCCACCTACTCTCCAAAGGCAGATTATGAAAATCCAGCCCGTTTATCTGAAGGAGTAAAATACCTTCTCGTAAATGGAGAGCTGGCAGTAGAAAATGGCCAATCTTTACCCAATCTCTCAGGGACTGTCGTTAATCGGTGCTCAAAAACTGAAGCTCTTCCCAAATAAATTAAATTCATCAAACCCGACGGGTGCTCAATGTTAAAACGAATTCTTTCACTCAGCCTCTGTTTTGCCGGACTGATTTACGGAGCCGCCGACGCGGCTCCCGCAAAAGACTATTTCCCGGTTACCGACCTATTTGAGGCAAGCGTGACAGCACCGGAAGCATATTTGGGTTATGGCATAGGAGAGCAGCACATTTCCCCGGCAGCTTTATCCGGATATATGAGACAACTCGCCCGTGAGAGCGCACGCGTGAACATGGAAACAATCGGTTATTCGCATGAACGCAACAGCATTGATCATGTCTACATCTCCTCGCCAGAAAATATCAGGAATCTCGACTCCCGCCTAGAGCAACATCGAAGTGCAAGCTCCGCCGAAGAAGACATTCTTGTTCTCAATCTCGCCTATAGCGTTCACGGAAATGAGGCCTCAGGAGCTAACGCGGTTCCTTTGGTGGCTTATTATCTTGCGGCGTCCAAAGACCCGAAAGTCAAAGCTCTTTTGGAAAAGACTATCATTATTCTTGAACCTGCTCAAAATCCGGATGGGCTTGGCCGATTCGCTTCTTGGGTAAATCAGCACCAAGGTAGCACACAAAACTTTGATAATAATAACCGTGCCCATCACGAACCATGGCCCTCCGGACGCACAAACCATTATTGGTTTGATTTAAACAGAGACTGGATATTTGCCGTTCATCCGGAATCGAAAGCGCGTATCAAAGCCTATCAAACATGGAAGCCGCATGTGCTGGGAGATTATCACGAGATGGGGGGAGACATTCCAAGCTATTTCTTCCAGCCAGGGCATCCAGATCGCACTCACCCTTTAACGTCGCAAGCCAATCAGGACCTTACTTTTGGTTTGGCTGAGTTTCATGCCAAAGCTTTGGACAAGCGAGGCCAAGCCTATTTTACCGAAGAACGATTTGACGATCTATATTATGGTAAAGCGTCTGCTTATCCTGACGCTACCGGGGCTATCGGCCTATTATTCGAGCAAAGTTCTGTCCGGGGACACGCAAGGGAACTCGGTGGTGAAGAGGTGATTTTCAATGACTCAGTTGCAAATCAACTCACAACATCTCTATCCTTAATTTGGGGCTCAGACCATTACCGAGACGAAATTCTCTCCTATCGTTTCGAGACAATCGAAGAACAAAATAAACTTGCGAACACACAAGATGTAAAGGGCTACATTTTTTCTGACAATGGAGATCCTGCTCGAGCAGGGGAACTCCTTAAAATTCTAGCCTTGCATAACATCCCTGTTGAAAGTCTGGGGGCAGATAAGCAAATTGGGGATATAACCTTTAAGAAAAACCAGGCTTGGATTGTACGCACGGGTGGAGCGCAAAATGCTTTAATCCATTCCTTATTTGAAATTCGCACAGAATTTAAAGATTCTGTCTTTTATGATGTCTCATCATGGAATCTCCCCTTGGCGTTCAATCTATCTTTTGAAACCCTCACGTCTTTTAACGGGATTGATAGCAATCTCATTGAAGGCGACTCTCTGCCAAAAGCTGTAACTCCGGGAAATACGAATCCTGTGGCATATGCAATATCCTGGAATCAATTTAGAGCACCTCACCTGTTGCAAAGTTTTCTCGCAGCCGAGCTACACCCTCGCCTCGCCGCATTGCCCTTTTCTGGCAAGGTCCAATCCGGAGAGGTCAAGAACTTTGCCGCCGGCAGTATAATTGTTCAGCCAAAATCCGAAGCCGATCACGCGAAAGTTCGCGAAAGCCTCGCTTCTCATCCCGATATAAATGTTTACGGATTGACCACAGGTTTGACCCCGACTGGTCCCGATTTGGGTTCACGAGGAATAGAAGCAATTGCGCCTGTAAAGCCAGCCTTGGTGGTCGGAGACGGGATCAGGCCCACAGAAGCTGGGGAAATCCGATATGCCGTGGATAAGCGTTTTGGTATACCTTTGACTATATTAGATAACACAGCATTGGACTCAGTGAATTTATCTAAATACACACATATTTTATTGGCTGACGGATCTTATAAGTCTTGGGAGAAAGCACCAGAAATTCTGTCTGACTGGGTAAAATCCGGAGGAGTTCTTATTGCTCAAAAGAGGGCTGCCGAATGGGCCGAAAAGCAAATGATTTTTGATCAGGACGGCGAAAACTCTGAAAACATTAAATCTAATAATAGTGATGAGGAGACTAATTCAGAGAATAAAGAGGATTCAGCGAAACGCCGAGCGTATCAAGACTACGACAATGATCGCAGCAAAAAGACGATTTCTGGCGCTGTATTACGGGCGAAAGCCGATCTGACACATCCATTGCTATTTGGGTTTTCTGATACGGATGTCCCCGTGTTTTATAATAGCGATCATATTTTGAAAGAGGCTCCCATTTCTTATGACATGCCTTTATCGTTTTCCAAGGATGAGCTATTAATTACGGGTTATGCCGATGAAAAGCAGCTGGAGAAAATAGCCGATACGCCAACTCTCGCTTTGCACAGAAAAGGAAAAGGCAAAATAGTTCTTTTCGCGAATAATTCCAACTTCCGTGCTGTCTGGCTTGGAACGGAACGATTATACGCCAATGCACTCTTCTTCACGCAATCAATTGATAGCCGCAAAGACGACTAATCTTGATTGGTTTCACTTCTGAGTAGTGTATAGCTTTCAGTCAATTTACAAAGGCTATTTTGGCCGAATAAGCTGACTGATAATTTAGTTTTTAGTCTTCCTATTCTTCTCATGAATAGAGATTGAAGATAGAGTTTTTGTCAAACTGCGAATGAAATCTCGTGACAACTTAGATAATGGGCGGTCATCAAGATGAATGCAGAATATTGGATATTGCGCTCGTTTTTTGAACGGTCTGAAATCCAAATCATCAGATAAATTTGCCCGCGCAGTGTGTTCATCAACAATGGCAAGCCCTACTCCATGCCTAACTAATGCGGCGGCGATATAATAAGTCTGCACTGTAATATTCGATGTCATGTTCATAGCGCTATCAAGCTGAGCATCGACTAAACTTCCGACAGCCCCCTCATCGGTGAGACGAATAAATTTATGTCCGCGCACCATGTCTAGAGACACTTCATCAGGCAAATGGGGCAAGTCGCGCTTCGGATAAAGGAGAACCAGCTCTCCTTTCCCAATTCTTTTATCCGCTAGCCGAGGGTGCAAGGGCGCATCATAAACAATGCCAATATCGCTATTGCGTTCATACAAAGACCGCAACATATCTTCATTATGCATCGTCTTAATGTTAAACGTAACGCCGGAGAATCTTTTTAAAAACGCTGCCACAGTCGCCGGCACAACATCCAGACCGAGTGAAGGTAAAACGGCAATTCGTAAATGCCCGTCATGGCCTCGGCTGATATTTTTTGTTGTTTCATTTAGAGACTGTATTCGAGCGTGAACATCGCGCGCTTCGTTAAATAAAATATGCGCTTCATCCGTCGGGACTAAACGTCCTTTAACAACTCTGAACAATGTAAAGCCTATTCGGCTCTCTGCGTGTCGCAAGACTTTGCTGACAGATGGCTGTGACACATTCAAATGTCTGGCCGCGCCGCTAACTGACCCAGCTTGATAGACGGCGTAAAACACCTCAATATGACGAAGAGACATCATAATGTTAAAGTCGCATGGTCAAAGCGCCCAATTCAAGCGAAAGATGAACTTAATTACCTGACAATCGAAATATGAAATCAGACTTTATTATTATCGCCTAGTGAACCGGTTCAGCTCTAAAGACGTCTTCATCAAGTTGATTTTCCCATTTTGCAACTGTGCAGGCGACCGCAATATCTCCGGTTACATTTGTCACCGTGCGCATCATATCCAAGAGCCTGTCAAACGGAAAAATGAAAGCTACTATCAAAGTGTATTGCTCGAGGCTTACACCAAATACCCCTAAAACAGCAAAGGCTAGAAATAGGCTCGCCGAGGGAACGCTAGCGGTTCCAATAGATGTCAAAGTGACTGTAATAGCAACCATCACATAATCCATGAGCGATAAATCTATGCCCAGAGCCTGCGCGGCAAACAAGGCAATAATTCCCAGATAAATGGCTGTCCCGTCCATGTTGATTGTCGCGCCCAAAGGCAAAACAGAGCCCGCGATTGAAGCGTCTACTCCAAGGTTATCTTTCGCACAGGAAATTGTCACCGGCAGGGTCGCGCTGGAAGAAGAGGTAGAGAATGCCACGCCTTGTGCGTCCACGACACCGTAAAAAAACCTTAGAAGTGGAAGCTTTAAAATCATCCGCACTAAAACGCCGCCATATATGACAACTATATGGACGAAACACGCCAGATATAAAGCGAGCGCCAGCTTGCCCATTGCCGAAATAATTCCCAGGCCAACATCTGCCATGACCCATGAAATAAGAGCGAAAACACCAAATGGGGCCAATTCCATCACAAAGAGAGTAATTTTCATCACAACCCTCTCGGCACTTTCAAAAAAGCTCACAAGCGGCTTTCCTTTTTCGCCAACCGAAATGATCCCAATCCCTATGATAATGGCAAAGAAAATAACAGGTATAAGGTCATTTCCAGCCATAGCCGCCACGGGGTTTTCAGGAATGATAGCCAGCAGGCTTTCCGAAATTGTGGGTGTCTCTTGCGTGGCAGTCTTTGCTAAATCGGCACGAATACTCGGATCAACTTCGGAAAAATCCACCCCCACACCCGGCTTAAATATTCTGCCTGAAATCAGCCCCAAAAAAACAGCAAAAAAAGTTGTAAATAAGTAGAGAGCAATTGTTTTAAAACCGAGAGAGCCAAGTCGTTTCGGGTCTCCCATTGCTATAACACCGACGACCAAGGTCGTAAAAATTAGCGGCAATATCAACATTTTAATAAGCCGGACAAAACCTTCCCCAAACGGATAAACCCAGTTGGTTATGAAATTAATCGCAGCGTCGCCCCCTAGGTAGTGGGCGGACAATCCTAAAATGGCGCCAAGCGCCAAGCCGATTAGGACCCGCTTCCATAAAGTAACACTTTGCCATCGTCTGAGCATAAAAGTTGTCCCGTTTAAATCATCCCAATCATTCCGACTACATGGGAACTGAGTGTTTATTTTTTAGTTACCACAAGCGTAGATGTTAGAATGGGATGAATGTCAGCAAGACTCAAACCTTATCTAAACCAAAAGATGCGTTGGCGGATTCATCCGGACTCCATCAAACTCACACCCTCCCGGCCGATCCTTTTTTAGCCATAGAGGCCCATCAATATCAATAAATTCTATGCCTTCAGAGAGAGCGAATATCGGAAGAATTGATAAAGACGTACATATCATACAACCCAGCATAACTTCCATTCCGAGGGCCTCTGCTTCTTTGCGGAGCTTCAATGCCTCTGTTAAACCACCGGTTTTATCGAGTTTTATATTGATAGCGTCATAGAGTTTGGACACCTTTTTGATAGTATCTGAAGTATGACAGCTTTCATCCGCACAAATCGGAATTGGGCTGTCATAATCTGCCAGTTCGCCATCTGCGCCTTGTGGTATCGGCTGCTCGACTAATTTCACATTCGCCTCTACTAAGACGGGCATGGTTTCGTCCAACTGCTCCATTGTCCATGCTTCATTTGCATCGAGTATCAAAGTAGCATGAGGCGCACCATGGCGCACCGCTCTGACACTTTCGCAAATGTCCGTAGGGCCCAATTTAACTTTTAAAAGCCCCTTGCCAAGCTGCTTGGCCGCGGCGCCCATTTTTTCGGGACTATCCAGACTGACGGTCTGCGCAGTCCTCACGGGGCGAAATTGTTTCAGACCAAACAATTCGGAAAAGCTTTTCTCATTTCGTTTAGCTTCAATCTGCCACAAAGCACAATCAATGGCATTTCTAGCGGCACCTGCGGGTAAGAGATGTTGCAATTCCTCCCGAGAAATACCCTCCTCAAGTTTTTGCGACTGGGCCAGAATAGTTTCTATCACCTGATCTTGGCTTTCGCCGTAGCGGGGGTAAGGAACGCATTCACCAAACCCTATAGACTCACCTTCCCTTATTTCCACAACGACAACATCAGCGACCCGTTTTGCGCCGCGGGAAATATTGAAGACGGAGTTCAATGTCCAGCTTTCAGGTCTAGCTTTAATCTGGCGCTTCATGACGTGAGTTTAGCGATGCCGCAAAGGCGGTTAAGTAAGAACATTATCTACAATTCTGTTAACTCCGTGCCTCATTGGGTCCTGACACGGGATTTGAAATTCTCGCTCTAGCTGAGCACATAAGCATTTTGCTTCAGCCTTATTAAGGTTCCGGCTATTCAAAGCAATCCCGGAAAGGCGAGCGTTGGGGTTGACGACTTTTGCTGCCCATAAATTGGCTTTAATACAATCTTCTAATTGGGGAACGTCCCGATCCGGAAGATGGCGCATATGCGCTCGATTTGCCTCATGGCACATGATCAGCCGATCCGGCTGAGCCCCATGCAATAATCCTAATGAAACCCCGGCATAGGCAGGGTGAAAGAGCGACCCCTGGCCTTCGATAATATCCCATCCTCCATCTTTTCTTGCCGGAGTCAGAGATTCGACGCTTCCGGAGATGAAGTCAGATATGACCGCGTCAACAGGTACGCCTTCGCCGGCGATAAATATGCCCGTTTGTCCGGTTGCACGAAAGTCAGCCTTTTCTCCCCGTTTTACCATTTCCTTGTGAATCGCGAGGGCAGTAAACATTTTACCAACAGAACAGTCAGTGCCAACGGTCAAGAGTCTGTTCCCAGGCCTTTTTGTGCCGGTTCCGACTTTGAACGCCTGATCGCTTCTTCGGACATTATAGAGCTTTCGATCATGACGTTTTGCCGCCTCCTGAATAGAAGCATAATCATGTAAATCATGATGCAAACCTGAAGCAACGTTCAGTCCTAATTCCAAGGCTTTAATAATATCATCTAAATTCGATTCCTCTATGTATCCTCCAGAATTTGCATATCCAATAACGAGGGTTTTAGCCCCGCGCTTGGCCCCCTCTTCAATTGTCATCCGCTCAGCCCCGACAGACATTTCGTTTTCCCCTGATACAACCTCACCAACAACATAGTCGGGTCGCCAAATCATAATGCCCCGGGCCGTTTTTACAGCTAAGGGGTCACGACTACTGCCAAGATATAAAAGATAAGGGGTTTGAATCATTACATACTCACAATAAGTTTTATCTTATATTGTTCAAAGTCTTCAAGCGGCGACAGGATTAATCTTACTTAGCTATATAGCCTATGGTTATATATGGAGATGAAACGGCGCAGAATGATACACATTTTACAATAATGAGTGAACTCCACACCTTATGGAACGACCAGACAGGATTGAACGACTCGTTTCTTTTTAGAAACTTAGAGTTATCAAGAACAGAGAGGATGGTGCAGTTGAGATGAATGATAATTCTTCTGATAAATCAATTAATCTCTAATCTTCAGCGAAAGCTTTTTTCTTGGCATCCATAATTGCACCCTCCTTAGGAAGGCTATGCAATTAGTGGGCTAAGTCCAAAATGTCTTGAAACTAAAAATATGACTTCAAAACTAGAGGTCATCTTAAAACCGAACGTTAAGAATTTTGTCCAACCTCACAAGAACAATTAGTTCGGAGAGAGGCTCAAGCCGTCTTCTATATCTTTCCAAGACACAAATTTGAAATTTTGGTTGCGCTCTTTTTGTCCGGGTCGTTTGTAAAGACCATCTTGTACCACCAACATTCCTCTTGGATAATTGGGTCCTAGTGATAAGGCCGTGACATCGAGTCCATCTGTATCTCCGGTCATTAGACCTTTATAGGTTATCTGAAGCGAACCGCGATAGGTGTGAGGCTTAGAGCGGCTATATAGGGCATAGCTATTACTTCCCTGACTTGAGACTATCAAATATCCTGCCTCAGCGCTTTGTTCCGGAGGGACGTAGAGTGCAAGCCCTTCAACATCCGCTGCAATCGCTCCGTCGCTAACTTTTGCGATCAAGGTTTTATCTTTTGAACCATTCGGATCGGCGTCAAATTTCCAGACTCCCACAGCCTCTTCTCCTACGAAGAGCTTGCCGTTAATGTCATCGGCAACACATCCCTCAGGCTGGGTTTCGACACGAAGCTGACGCATTTTTGTGCCGGATATTTTGCCATTTTCGGTTTCAAACAAAAGCCATTGTTCAATTAGTCCTGACTTATCAGTCGTGATCGCGTATAGCGATTTTGTGTCTGGATTGCGGTATAAGCAAAATCCGTAAGTCTCGTTCTCCGGTACGGTGTGAATAGGAGTTTCTAGAATATCGAGTAGTTCGCCTGATTTTGGGTCGAGTTCAAACACAGCAATTTCAGATGTTTTTTTAAGGGTGGCCGCGACAATAATTCTTAGCCTATCCCCGATCATAACATCATTTCGCAAATCGACATTATTTGGATTAGACATTTTCCGAGAAGATATAAGTTGCCCCTCTAAATTATAAACATTTATCGCACCTTTTTTATTCGTTCCTAGAACTAGACTCTTGCTAGATTCCTCTGGGTTGACCCAAATGGCAGGGTCATCTGCCGCATCACATCTGTTTTTTACGGGTATTGTTTCTGCTTTTGCTAGAACTGTTACTGCGCCTTCAGGAACGGGAGACACTTTCTTTTCGTAAAATTGCTCTGCCATGAAACAGTGAATGGCATCCGCCCCGCTACGCGTATTCGCCCAGATCACCAATACGCCGGTCAAAATAGCAAAACCAGCCAAAGCAAAGAGAGCACCGCGTAAGAGACGGTGCCCAGAAAATAAAGTTGTCGCCATTCTTTATTCCAACAATTCCGAGCGGATTGTCTGAAGCTCTGCGTCTGTAACTCCAACTTCCTCTTTCAAGAAACCTTCAATTGAACCGTATTCCATTTCCAGTGTCTCCAAAGTCTTTTTGATGTATTTTGGGTCAGAGCGCATTAAAGGGACTAACATCTCTTTGGGTATTTTTTTCAGAAAGGCATAGGGATGGTCATCAGGAATTTTTTCGTAATTTTCGGCGCTGAATTCTTCCATATAATCGACATAAGCCTCGGATAAAGCGTAGTCCTCAACAACCGTCTCTTTGGGCACACCTAATGCTGTGAGGATAAGAGCCGCACTTGTGCCTGCTCTGTCTTTCCCGGCAGAGCAGTTAAAGGCGAGCGGAATGTCTCCACCGGCCAATCGGTCAAAGACTTCTGTATAATGGGGCGCATACTGCTTTGCCATGTCTGGGTAAGAGTCTGCCATAACTTTTGATATTTTTTCAGGTGACGGATCTGGGCCTTTCAGGATTTCCATAAAGCCCGACATCATCCCCATTTCGCCAACTGCGTCTGGGAAGGTTACATATTCGCCGTTCGGAGCCTGCCAATTGGTCGGTTCATTTTTTCGTTCACTCTCGGATCGAAAGTCACAAATCACAGCTATACCGGCGCTTGAAAGGTAGTCATAGTCCGTATCAGTCAAACCAACCATGGTACCGGAACGGAAAACCTGACCCCATTTTACGCTTTTACCATCTTTGGTCTTATATCCCCCGATGTCACGAAAATTACGTCCCCCTTCCAATGGTAATAACCGAACAGCCGTTTTTACGGGATCTCCTGATTCTGGGATTAGAGTGAAATAGTGACGTTTCAACGGTTCTTCTGTGATCCAGGTAAAAGATCCCTGTGCATCTTCGGTGACCAACTCGCCTGCACCTAGTTTTGCTTCAGGATCAGATGAAACCTCAATACGTACAGGCCTATCAGCCGGGATGGTTTCCCATGTCAGAGTGTAGGGGTCAGACTTTGCGACGTGCTCAGTTTTTGCTCTGATGATTTTAACCGTCGGTTTCGCCTCTGATGCGGATTTAACGGTTTCAGACGTTGGCGTAGAGTCAGCACTTGGTGAGCAAGCTGTAAAAACTAGAGCAGTTGTTAGAATGAGAGCATATTTCATAATTTTAGATCCTTGAGTAATTATTAAAGACACCCGGCCTCAACTGGTCAGGTTATTAAATAGGAGTTTCTAAGCTTAATAATCGAACCGGAATCCTGCCATAAATCGGCGTCCATAGCCTTCTACTTGATTTGGAGTCATGGGCGTCTGAGAATAACGAACATCTATGGCGTCTGTCAGATTATTGGCATTGGCGAACAAAGATACATTCGCTCCACCGGGTGTCCATGGCAATTGATAGCGCAAAGACGCATCCAGACGCTCTTGTGCATCCCAAAATTCTCCACCGCTAGCATCTTCTGTGACAGACAGCCAAGCATCGCGATATTGATAATTGACGCGAGCTGAAAAACCAAACTTCTCGAAAAAGACTGATCCGCCGAAAATAAATTCTGACGTCCCGGGCAAGCTGAATTTCTGTCCGTCTATGGTTTTAAATTCACTGTCCAACAAAGTGATATTTGTACTAATCCCGAGGCCGTCAAAAGGCTCCGGCAGGATATCCGCCGCATATCCGATGAAATTGGCCTCCACTCCCGTCAGACGTCCATCTCTGCCGTTGAAGAAAGAGCTGAACTCTGTCGGCGTCCCCGCCGAGATGAGACCCGGAGCGACTATAGACCCATCCGCAATAGTCTGAGTTGCTCCATAAATCACATTATCTATATTTCTGTGAAAAGCGCCGATAGAGAAAATACTGGCGGAGTCGAAATAATACTCCAGTGAAACATCTCCGCCATACGCATATTCAGCGTCCAAATCAGGATTGCCACCCGCAATTTCGATTTGTGTGGCCGTTGGATCCACGAGGGCAACGGAAGCACGGGCTTCTGAGTAAGTTGGGCGGCTCACGCCTGTGGAAGCCGAAAAGCGAAGTTTCAGGTCGTCAGACAGATCAAAGTTTGCATGCGCACTTGGCATGACATTCACATAATCCTTGCTGCTGCTGACTGGAGATAATGTACCAGTAGTACTATCTAATACAGACCCAGATGCCATAAAATCTGTTGCTTCGACGCGAGCGCCAAAGACAAAATTACCCCAATTCATATCGACTGTGCTCATCGCATAAGCCGACCAGATATCTTCATCAATTCGGATAATTTGGTCTGGCGATGGTGTGATCGGGTCAAATCCACCCACTGACTGTTCCCAACCTTCAACAACACCGATATTATCGAAATAAGTGCCTTCGATTGAATTAGTAAAGTCTGTATCCCAGGTATTATTTGTCTCAAATGCATCAATATCGACTAAGGCTGAGAGAGCAAATTCTAGCTCGGTCACAAGACCATACCCCTCGGCATCACGCGTGTCATATTGCGCGCCAACTTTGAGTGTCACATCACGATTGAATAGGTCTAATTCACGCTCGGCGTCTATTTTATATTTCAGTGCATCATTGTCGAGCTTGAGACCAACCAAGATACCAATATCAATAGCGTAATTTAGGTCGTTCAGCGAAAGTGGTTGCGTTGTAAAGTCAAGAACCGTCAATAACGGATCTTCTGGATTGGATAAATCATATTCCCCAAGCGCAGCCGCGCCACGGCGCGTTGGTAAGACTAAATCCGTGTCATTTCTCGTTTGAGTATAATTCCCTCTCACTTGGATTAACCAATCCCCTTCACTAAAATCCCCGCCAATTGTATTGGTCCAAGTAGAGTTGCTGTAGCGACCTTCTTGCAGACTCAGATCAGCGAGCACTCCTGTAAAACCGGCGCTTCCTAGCGCTACAGGTTGGTCTCCAAAAGTTGTAGGGTCAACAAAAGTGAAATTGTGTTGAAAGCGCTGCTCGTCATCTATGAATTCACTGAAAATTGTGGAGGCAAAAATGCGGCTTTCTCCGCTATTTGACCGAAACTCAATTGTCCCACCATACGCATTGTCCTGCCGATCTACATAATAGTTTCTAAATTCAGTGGTTGCGATTTGCGGTGATTGTGGATTGGAGAAATTGATATCATATTCACGGTTGTCGGTAATTTGTTCCCGCATATTGTGAGATCCAAAGATAACAAAACCAAAGTTTTCACTTGACCAAACGGCTTTACCATTCAGTTTAAGGTTATCCCCATTGCCAAGCTCTTGAACGCCAAAGCCAGCTTCGCCGGACAAGCTAAAACCTTCACGGTCAAAAGGTGATGTCGTTTTAATATTTATAAAGCCCGCAACGGCATCGCCTGGCATATCAGGCGTAATCGCTTTGTTCGCTTCGATCTGGCTAGTAATAACAGATGGAATAGAGTCAAAACGCGGGATGCGGCCATTTTCAGCCCCCGGGACTTGAATGCCGTCAAAAGCAATCGTCGTATATCGGCGAGGGGCTCCCCTGAAATTAATATACCGAGCTTGGCCTTGGTCACGTTCAATGGCAAGACCAGGCAATCGACCTAAACTGTCAGCAAGATTTTGATCCGGGAAACGACCGATCGTATCTGATGATATTATGTCCACCACATTTGGCGCTTCACGTTTGGCCGCAATTGCAGCGGCTTGGCTATCCTTAATCCACGCGCCTGTTACCACCACTTCATCAGAGATTTCGCGGCCCTGATTAGGAGTAGATTGACCATATGCAGACGCTACAGGAAGAAGCAATGCAGCCGTTGAAGCTGTACCAAGCAAAGCCAAGCGCTTGATATGATTACAGGAAGAAGTCATCTTGATTGCCCTTTAAAACGATTATTTACAAAACCGTAAGATTTTAACTTTCGGGGCGTACTGGCGTTTAATTGTGACAATAAGGCTTAGAATTGATATTGTTTTTATGACACTTTACAAACGTACTTGAATTCATTGGATTTCAAACTACAGGTTTCAGAGCAACGATATGTCGGGGGGAATTACAGTGAAAAATGACCAAGACCTCGACCCCTCACCTGACGCCGCGCCCAAAGACCAGAGCTCAAATAGAACTAAAGAGGAAATTTTGAGCCTGACGAGCCAATGCATGGCCAGACATGGCCGCCGCGCCACAACCCTTCGCATGATTGCTGAACAGGCAGGCTTATCCGCTGCAGCTATTACAAACCATTTCGGGACGAAAGATAATTTGGTAAGAGAGACATATATCTATGTGATGAATCAAGAGAGACGGCGACTAGAGAACCAAATTGCTAGGCTTTCAGAATCTGTCACGGACGCAAATAGTTTAAGTCGTCTTTTATGGTCGGAATTATCCCCCGGTTCCGAAAACGAAAGAATTTTATCCCTGATTTGGTTGCAATTACAATTTGAAACCTATCGGGCAGATCATAAAAATTTAGATATATTTAAAACCTGGTACGATCAGAAGTTTGAGTTTTGGAAGGATATTTTCACGAACCAAACCGATTGCCAAAAGCGAAGGGCGAGATTGTGTATCGCTTTTTTGGATGCCGAACTACTTTTCTTCCCGGATAATGGATTACAATTGTTCAGGCCTTTGCTTATTGCTGAACGGTGCACAAAATTCGCAGAAATTTTATGGCAAGACTCGGGAAAAAGTACCAATTTCAACACGGTGTTTGAACGCTTTCAAAGGGAACATGAGACAAAAATTCTGGAAAAAATCTCAACTCAAGGCAATGTGCAGTATTCCGAAATTGAACTCGCAATATTAAATACCAGCTTGGATATCATCGCAAAACAGGGAGTTGACAGACTAACCCATCGGCGTATCGCAAAAGCAGCGCACATCTCTCTATCGTCAACAACTTATTATTTTAAATCCATTGGTGACATTCTTGATCAGGCTTTTCTACTTTTATACCGCAATATAATTTCAGAAGTGTCTCCTCAATTCTTCGCAGGCCAAAATATAGATAAAACACCGAAAGAAATGATTGACCGAACGATCAGTATAAACTTTAAATCGGATATAACAGTCAGAACCAAAATCAAAGCTATACAACTTCTTATATTTGAAGTGTCCCGTACAAGCCGATTCAAAAGCATGATAAGTGACATTACGTTCTCAAGGGGGCTTTTAACTCAAATGTCGTTACAGCGTATGAAGATTTCTAAACTTAATACAGCAACTCGCTTTCAGGCCAGTATTTTCGATACAATCGTAACAGGCCTTATGCCTCCACAAAACATTCTTGAAACGTCTGTTGCGGAAATTGAAAGGGATCTAACTTGGATTTTTGAACGTTTATTTCAGGTTGATATAAATCAGGGTGAAGCAGATATTCATTAATTGAATTCGTAGAGATAATGTAAACGTAACCTTAGGGCCCTAGAATCCTAACTTTAATTTTGAAGAAAAAGAACAGGCATCTACTCTTTATAGCTATATACTTTCGCAAGCGCGAGAGCATCCTTGGTTTGTACGCCGAGGTGTTTAACCATGCTATCAATTTTAGAGTAGCTCAGAAGAAGAGCGCGCCACAAAGACCTCGCCAATGACATGGTCTTGAATGGAGACTGTTTCTGTCGTGCCATTCCGCCGAACGGGCGCGTCATCCGGAGTGAGATCGGAGAGCGCTGGAATCGCATTTCGCGCTCGGATCATAGCAAAATGCTCTAACGCATAGCCAATCGCAAAAGAAATAGAAGGAACGCCCCTTCGGCCCATCCCCCCAGCCCCTGTCTCTTATACACATCTC
>OJHO01000171.1_pt1 | contig 30270 bp, 28 predicted proteins | sample 1595311 | NCBI WGS metagenome assembly OJHO01 (sample SAMN05416879, study PRJEB24817) | seawater metagenome | isolation source: Sea water | place: Canada:Atlantic | collected 2013-11 | reverse complement strand
AGGCCACCCCCGGTGTGATTGCCTTCCGGACCCTGGAAGGCGGCGTTGCCAAAGTGGTTACTACTCTGGGTAACTACAAACGCCTGCTGCTTTGCCTGTTGGTGATGATCTGTGCCGCGACTGCCACACTGACCCGCCATCATATTTCGCTGCGCCCGGCACACACTCGAAAAGATCACTTTGTGTCCAGCGTGGGGCAACTTGCCGCCAACGTCATGCTACTCATGTCTGCCTGGCTGTACCGGGGCGAAGAAGTCAGCGCCATGGCCGATGGCGTTCAGGTTAACCACTTCTACCTGCACCAGTTCTGGATAGGCGGCTTCCTGCTGCTATCTATGGCCGCCCTGTACCAGCTGGTCCGCCCGCCCAAAGATCTGCAAGAAGGCGGCACCTGGGGCAAGGCGATGCTGACCATTCCCCTGTACAGCTTCATGTGTCTTACCGCCGGTGCGCAGTTCATCAGCCAAGGCTACTACCACGGCATCAGCGTCTATCTCGGCATGATGATGGAGCTATCTACTCTGTTCCTGAGCCTGGCACTGTATATCTGGATTGGTATGTTGTTGCGCCAAACCAAAATGGCGCATCTGGTATTCGACGTGCTGCGCCCCTGGAAAATGTCCCCGGAACTGATGTGTTTCGTGGTGCTTGCCGTTGCTGCCGTTCCTACTGCCTATACGGGCGCATCCGGTATTTTCGTTATTGCTGCCGGTGCCACTATCTATAATGAGCTGGTTCGTGCTGGTGCTCGAAAGCAACTGGCCCTGGCGGCCACGGCCATGTCCGGTTCCATGGGTGTGGTGCTACGTCCCTGTCTTCTGGTGGTAATTATTGCTGCCCTGAACAACAGTGTGACCACCGACGAACTGTTCACCTCCGGCCTGAAGATCTTCGGCCTGTCGTTGTTCCTGTTCTTCATCTACAGCCAGTTCGCGCGTACTGCCCCGGCACGTATCGCACCTTTCTCAGAAGCCGTTCCGCAGAGCCTGAAACGCCTGCTTCCCCTGCTCCCCTATGTCATTCTTATGGGCACAGTGGTCGTGGTGTTCCGTGATCTGCTTGATACCCAGCTGAACGAGAACTACGCGCCGATCATTCTCCCGGTGATGCTGCTGAGCATCCTCGCGTATGAAAAGCTGAGCACCAAAAGCCTGCATTTTTTCTCTGTCATCCTGGTGCCACTGCTGGTGTATTCCTGCTACAACCTGTGGATTATCAACAGTGCACTGGATGCGGGTGCCATTCCTACCGGCACCTCAGCCGCCGATCTGGAAAGTCTGTTCTGGAGTCTCTTCTGGCGTAACGCCATTCTCGGTGCGGCCCTGATCGTGCATTACATGGTAAAAACACCGGATATGGATCCGCATTACCAGCCGGAACAAGGCGTGGGCGACAAGATGGAAAACTCCTTGCGCTTTGCCACCAACGAAACCACTGGTCACATTGGCGCACTGCTGATGCTGATGGCTCTGTCGGTTAGTGTCGGCGGCATCATTGAGCGCTCCGGTGTCATGGAAATGCTCCCAGAAACTTTCCCAAGTATCTGGCTGGCCATGACTCTGTTGGTGGTCACCATGGTCATTATCGGCATGATCATGGACCCCTACGGGGCGGTTATCCTGGTGAACGCCACCATTGCGCAAATTGCCTTTGATAACGGCATTGATCCATTGCACTTCTGGATGATCACCCTGGTGGCCTTTGAGCTGGGTTATCTGTCACCGCCTGTGGCGTTGAACCACTTGCTGACAAGGCAAGTCGTCGGCGACGAGGAAGTGGAATCGGCCAAGGTACCGGGCGGCAGTTTCTATCGCCGCTACGAGAAGTTCTTGCTGCCAATCGCGGTGATGCTGACTGCCCTGCTGATGGTGTCTTACCTGCCGCTGCTGTCAGACTCACTTCACGAGTTCCTGTTCCAGAAGATCCAGGCCGGCGCTCATTAACGCTAGCTGAAACCACTAAAAAAGGGCCCAGACGGGCCCTTTTTTAGTTTTAAATCATGCGAAACAAACGATACTGTTTTCCAGCACTGTGTTTCTGCCCAAGCAAGCAGTACCCCCCCACTTAACCCCCACAGACTATTTTCTTTACTCTTGCGGCTTTCTTCCCCCCCCCTAACACGGCCCCAAAACTCGACTGACTCGACAAGTCTCAACGCAATACCCAAGATCAGGGACCGAGCAATCATCTACCTGTGAGTAGTCAGTTTCCTATCGTCCCAAAATAACTGATAATGTAAGGTGCGTGTATCTGTCAGGGAGATAACTGATGAGCAAAACGCAGGAACCCCAAGCTTCACGGCAAACCGAACCGCTTCCTAAAACAGCCAAGCCCGCACTACTCTTCTTGTTGTTTCTGGCCGGAGTGGTTGCCACCATGGCCACCGCAGCTTACGTTGTTGACAGAATGATTTACGGGTAAGTCATATGGCTACAACAATGGACAACCGACGTCACCCACGGATCAGCCGGGAAGAGAACCTGTCTCTTACCTTGCTACCGGCCGGATCAAGCTCCGTTGACCCGGAAGATCGACTTTATTTAACCACTCACGACATTTCTTTGGCCGGCATCAGCGTAGAGCTTCCTGCACCAATCAAACCGAATACAGATGTGGAACTCTGGGTTGCCCTACTCGAAGGGCATGGCACCTACCATATTTATGGCACCATCGCTTGGTGCGCAGCACCGGAAGGCCACCTACTTGCCGGCGTCGCCTTGGATCTTGAACGGGCCGATGGACGCCTGTGGGCAGCGCATTTTGATACCAGCGGCTACTTTAGTGACTGACAACCTGTTTCAACGCGGTCAGCACTACCAGCAGTTTCGCCCCTCCTACCCCGACACCCTTTTTGAATGGCTCAGCGCCCAAAGCCCCACCACCGATATTGCTGTGGATGTGGGCTGTGGCAGCGGTCAGGCCAGCCGCGGCCTGGAGCCTCATTTTAAGCAAGTCATCGGCACCGATATCAGCTTCCGACAACTTCAGGCAGCACCGACTTCAGCCGCGGTATTCATAGCGTCCCAGGCACATCAACTTCCCCTGGCGGATGCCTGCGTGGACCTGATCACTGTCGCCCAGGCCTTTCACTGGTTCGATCAAACCGCGTTTTTTTCTGAAGCTGAGCGAATCCTGAAACCCGGCGGGGTGATGGCATTGGTCAGTTATGGTCTGTGTGATGTGAAGGGCCTAGAAGGTAAGGTCAGGGCATTCCATGATGGCGCCCTGGGCCCATGGTGGCCGGCGGAACGCGCCGATGTACTGGCTGGCCATCCACATGCGCAGCTGCATTGGCCAACCTTGCCCTTTGCGCAGACCACCATAAAACGGGAGTGGTCCGTAGAAGCGTTTATCGGTTATCTAGATACTTGGTCCGCGCTGGTGCGGGCCGCCAGAGCCGGGAAGCATCCGCTCGCCCCATTCAGTGAAGAATTACGCAAACAGTGGGGCCCGAACACTCGAACCGTGCACTGGCCTTTACGGGTGCGTGCCTGGCGAAAGCCGGGCGCCCAGTGAAAGATAATCGCAGCGGCAAGCCAGAACCGAATCAGAGTTCGTTGGGGAAATGTTCGGACAACAGGCCAGCCAGCCGATCCAGCCGCCGGCGCCGTTTGGCCATCCCGAATACGTTGAGAAGGCGGGTTGCCCAGGTCAACGCCGTTACCAGCGTATCGCCGCCGCGCCGGGGAATCACATGCACGTGCACGTGGGGCACATGCTGATTGGCTTCACGACCATCGTTGACCACCACGTTGTGCGCTTTGACCGCAAGACCGGCACGCTTCTGCGCCACAATAGTCCGCCGCGCCAGATCCATCAGATGGTGCGTCACGCCAGCGTCCAGCCCTTCCAGCAATGGGGCGTGCTGGCGCGGAATAACCAGGCAATGGGCTTCACGGATCGGGAAGAGATCCAGAATCACCAGGGCCTGCTCATCTTCGTAAACCACGCTGGCGGGCAACGTGCCCGCCTGGATCTGGCAGAAAATACACTGGCTCATTGCTGAACCGGCATGGCCGCTTGTTTGCGCCGCTGCCGCCACAGCTCAAATGCCGCCACCACCAATGCCACCACCAGCATGGCCAACAAGGGGCCACCGGCGCGCCACAGGCTCACATCTTCCTGCGCCAGGCCATCGAACAGGCTGACCACCCAAGCCGGGGCCCATTCGTCATGCTGTGGAGAGACAGACCAGGGGGTCAGCAACAGGGCAGTCAGCAAGGTACGCAGCGGCACCTTGCCCCAGGGTGAAAGCGGCCTCGTCAGCCACCACCAGACAAACAATACGCCGATGCTGCCGATCAGATAGGCGAACCAGCCCCATAGATATGCTTGTGTTGTCACAACTTCTCCTACTCGTGTGATTGAACCCACTGCCAGGCCCTCGCCTGCATTCAGTTGATCCAGTGAACAATATGCTCTTCCCAATCGTCTTCCGGCACAAGTTGCTCGGACACCACGCGCCCGGCCACGCTGATTCCGGCCTGCTTCACGCTGCCTGCATCGCCGCTGAGTAGCGGGTGCCAGGCAGGCAAAGGCTGGCCATGGGCGCGCAGGCGATACGCACAGGTGGACGGTAACCAGTCCGTATCCCGAGCAATGGTCTCGGTCACCTGGATACAGTCAGGCACCCGTTCAAAACGCTCTTGATACACCCGACACTGGCACTTTTTGCTATCCAGAAAACGGCACGCCAGATTGGTAAACGCCAACTCGCCGCTGTCTTCATCTTCCAGTTTGACCAAACAACAACGGCCACAGCCATCGCACAGCGCTTCCCACTCGCGGGCATTAAGCTCGCCCAGCGACAGGGTCCAAAACTGCGCGCGCAGTGGCAGGGTCTCTTCAGGCATCACGTCCAGCCGGTTTATCCGGGTGGCCATCGGCCATAAACAGGTCTTCATCCGGCGGCGGCGGCATTTGCAGGTAAAAGCCGTGCTCACGAATCTTGCCCATCACCTGCGCCACATCCGCACGCGCCAGGGGCCGCTCCGGGTTAAGGATCATATCGGTCACATGCTCGGCATGACCAAACTGGCCCATCAATATGTCTGGCACTTCTTTCAGGCCTTTCTGACGATCCACATACAGGTACATACCGCTTTTGCGACGACTCTTGTAGATCGAACAAAACAGCTTGCCTTTCAACACGCCCTCTCTCACTACAACAACTCCAGCAGGGGTTGGGTGACGATCTCATTGCGCCAGCCGGTCAACGGCTCCGGCACCCGGTCAGGGTGGCGAATAAGGGCTTCCAGCCAGCGCCGACGCATCAAAACGTCGGGTTTCATGTCCATCTCTTCAGCAATTAGGCCCACCCGGTTGCGCAGGGTTTTAGCGAGTTTTTTCTCGGTCGCATCCGGCGGGCCCGGCAGCGGGTCCGGCGGGGTTTGTTGGCGCCCCTCGTCCATCAATGCCAACAGCGCATCGCCATCCCGGCGAATCTGTTTCGGGTGAAAGCCCAGATCCGCCAGCAACCCCCGATCGCTACGGTTGGCGCGAGCCAAATCCAGTAGCTGGGCATCTTTAAGCACAAAACTTTTCGGCAGGTTCCGCTCACGGGCCATGCGATCGCGCCAAGGCGCCAGGGCAGCCAGCACCGCCAGGCTTTTCCCCTCAAGCAGGCCAGCCCCCTTCACGTTGCGCCAGGCATCCTGTGCCGGTGTGACACTGCGGGCATGGTTCAGCAACCGCGCGCACTCTTCATCCCACCAAGATCGGCGGCCGAGTTTTTCGAGCCGTTCGGCAAGAATCGCCGCCACGTCCGGCAGGTATTTCACATCATCTTCGGCATAGTGGAGCTGCTCGTCACTTAACGGCCGTTTCAGCCAGTTGGTGCGCGTGGCCCCTTTAGGCAGGTCGACTCCCAGCAGCATCTGCACCACTTTCTGATAGCCCCATTGCATGTCTTCACCGGTCAGAGCCGCGGCAATCTGGGTGTCTTCGATGGCTGCCGGGTATTGGCCAGTAAAGGTGGCAATGGCCTCCAGATCTTCCGAGCAGGCGTGCATGACCAAGGTGTGCTGCTGGAATACCGGTGATAACGTGGGTCCATCCACCCGGGTGGTATCAATCAGGCGAATCTGTTCGCCGTCGTGCACTTGTACCAGCGCCAATTGCGGCCAGAAGGTGCGCTCGCGCATGAATTCCGTGTCCAGATACAACGGGGAGCCTGCTGCCAGCCCGCCCTGCCATTCGCTGATTGCCTGATTGTCCTCGCACCACAGATACGCCATTTTTTCGCCTTATCGGGGAAATGGGAAAGCCTTTGAAGAGGCTTTCGCAGGTCATCGCTGCCCATGAAAAGGGCGAAATAGCCTGCAAAAAAAGACACAGGCCTTGCCTCGCCGGCAGCGATAACAGAATTTGCGACGATTATACGGGCTGTGGCGCTCAATTTCCCGGCGCATTTCTGCTACTCTTTGCGCCGCATTGAAATCGCACAGGAATAACGCTGATGAGCACGAAACTGGTACTGGTCCGCCACGGCCAGAGCGTATGGAACAAGGAAAACCGCTTCACCGGCTGGAAAGATGTGGATCTCACCGAGCAAGGCCGCGAGGAAGCGCGCACTGCCGGCGTGCTACTGAAGGAAGCCGGCTTTGAGTTCGATGTGGCTTACACGTCGGTGCTCAAGCGCGCCGTGCGCACCCTGTGGAGCATCCTGGACAACATGGACCAGATATGGATCCCGGTAATCCGTGACTATCGCCTGAACGAGCGCCATTACGGCGCCTTGCAGGGCCTGAACAAGGCGGAAACTGCCGCCAAGTACGGGGACGACCAGGTGCACATCTGGCGCCGTAGCTACGATACGCCACCGCCGAAAATGGAGCGGGACGACGAACGCTACGCCGGCAACTTCCGGGTGTACAAGGATCTGAGCGAAGCGCAGATTCCCCTGTCAGAAAGCCTGAAAGACACGGTCGACCGCTTCGTGCCTTACTTCGAAAGCGACATCAAACCGCAAATCGAAGCCGGCAAACAGGTACTGATCTGCGCCCATGGCAACAGCCTGCGTGCGCTGGTGAAGTATCTGGGTGACATTTCCGACGAGGAAATCGTCAAGCTCAACATCCCCACCGGCGTACCGATGGTCTACGAGCTGGACGACAATCTAAAACCCATCAAGAACTACTACCTTGGCGACGCAGAAGCAGCGGCAAAAGCAGCGGAAGCGGTTGCCAATCAAGGTAAGGCGTAAAGAGAGACGCAACAGGCGGCACGCAACAACGCGTACAACCGCAAAGCTTGTTGTTAACGAAGAGGCCGCACCCCTGTTTGGGGTGCGGCCTCTTGCGTTTCTGGGGTCTACTGGACGGCTGACGCCAGAAACTGGCGGGGCTTTTTTGTGGTCGCTACCTTCCCTCATCATGTAAGTATGATTTCCCGCCTTACTGCGCGCCCACCTGGCCTTGCAGGTAATCCTGCCGGCCCGCCTCCCAGGCGGAGCCCAGCACGGCATCGTGATACGGGTTGGAGCCTCCCCACCCTGCATACAAACGGCCGCGCTCATAGGCCACCTCCACGGTATCCTGTTCCGATGCTTGCGGCGCTCGCCAGCGGGCCAGCCAGCCCGTGACCAGCCCCTTCACATCATTGGATACCACCAACAGGCAGGGCACCAACAGCAGGCTCACCAGCGTGGCAAACAACACCCCAAAGGCCAGCGAGACGGCCATGGGAATCAGGAAACGGGCTTGCACGCTGGTTTCCAACATCAGCGGTGCGACACCGGCAAAAGTGGTGATGGAGGTCAACATCACAGGCCGCAACCGCCCGCTCACGCCGCCAATCACCGCATCGCGCAACGCTACCCCTTTTTGCCGGAGGTCGTTAATGGCATCGAGCAACACCAGGTTGTCATTCACCACCACGCCGCTCACCGCGATGATTCCCACCAGCGACCACAGTGTCACGCTGTAACCCAGTAGAAAATGCCCCATGAAGGCCCCCACCAGGCCAAACGGAATGGCCGCCATCACCAGCAGGGGTTGGCCATAACCCCCGAACAGAATGGTGAGCAGGAAGAAGATCGCAGCCAATGCAATCAGGTAGCTGATGGACAGATGTGACAGGAAATCCTTGATCGCCGCCTGCTTGCCGGCCACCGTCCAGCCGGCTTTATCGTCAGCCGCCATCATCGGATCCAGCAGCGCCTTGCGCAGCTCCGTCATCACCAGAGCCGGAGACGTGACATGTTCATCCACAAAGGCACTCACCGTGGCGCTGCGGCGCCCATCGTAATGGCTGATCATGGCCGGCGCCTGCCGACGCGATAGCGAGGCCACGGCAGCGAGCACGGTCATTTCGCCGTCGGCCAGTTGCACCGGCATCCGTTCCAGGTCCGTAATCTGGCGGCTGTCGGCCTGGGCCAGCCGCAACATCACCGGCACCTCCTGGTCCTGCTCAAACCAGCGGTCCAGTTCAATGCCATGGAACGCATTGCGTACCTGCGCCCCCACCTGCTCGGCCCGCAAGCCTGCTCGCGCGCCCTCTTCACGCAGGTTGATATCCACAATAGTGCGCTGGGCATGGAGGTTATTGGCCACCTCGTGGACCCCTTCCATGCGCGTCAGCGCCAACGCCGCCTGTTCACTCATACGCTGTAACGTCACCAGATCCGGGTGGAACAGATTGATATGAATGTCCGGTTTTACCTGCATCAAGCTGGCATGAAACTTCACCGATAACGCATCGGCGATCACTCCGTGCTGGTCACGCCACAGCCGTGCGATTTCCCGTGGCGGCATGACGCTGGTATCACCGCTGATCGCCAGGGTCACCCGAACCCGATATCGCGCACCGGGATCACGGGCGTTGGAGGTCTTCTGCCGCACCCCCTGCTCGGCAAACACCGCATCGATATGGATCGGCGACTCGGCTTGATCAGCGTCAACGCCCCCTGCCAGCTGGCGCGCCAGGGCATGGGCAGAGTCTTCCAGCTCGCGCACTTCCCGGGCCAGGCGCAGGTCGCCGGTCCCCTGGGGAAAGACCACTTCCGCCATCACCCGATCCCCTTCTACCCGGGAAAACAGCACCATGGTCAGCCAGCCGCTGTTGACCAGCGCACAGCAGAAAATAAACAGGCCCACGAACACCACCACCAACACATAACGCCAGTGCAGGCAGCGCCGCAAAATGGGCCGGGCGCGCCGGTCCAGCCAGCGCTCCAGACCATCGTTAAGGCGCGTGGCCAGTTGTTCGGATTTCAGCCACAGCCCCCGCGCCGGGCGATCGTGGCTCAAATGGGCCGGCAGAATCCACAGCGACTCCACCAGCGACAACAACAGGATGGTCATCGATACGATGGGGATCACCCGCATCAATGCCCCTTCCGGGCCCGGCAGGAACAACAACGGAGCAAAGGCAAAAAGCGTAGTGAGTACAGCAAACAAAATCGGTTTCGCCACCCGTTGCGCCCCACTGATAGCGGCTTGCCCACCGGTCAGCCCCTGGCGGCGTTGGTGGTCAATGCTTTCGCCTACGATCACCGCATCATCCACCACAATACCCAGCACCAGAATAAAGGCGAACAGGGAGATAGTGTTGAAGGACTCGCCGAGCAACGGCAGCATGGCGCAGGCACCGAGCATGCACACGGGAATCCCCAGTGCGACCCAGCCCGCCAGCCGCAGCGTCAGGAAGATGGCCAGCATGAGTGTCAGCAGTACCAGGCCTTGCAAGGCGTTACGCCAAAGCAGGTTCGAGCGCTCACTGAACTGGCGAGCATCATCACTCCATACCTGCAAGCCGACACCGGGGGGCAGATCCGCCTCGGCCAGGTAATCACGCACAGCCCCGGCCACATCCAGCACGTTCTGATCACCCACCCGATACACATCCAGCGCCACCGCCGGTTTGCCATCCAGCCAGGCGGCCTGGGTATCCCGGGAAAAACCATCCTGCACCTGCGCCACATCGCCCAGACTCAACAAGTCGCCCTGGTCCGACTGGCGGATCACCAGCTGCTCATAAGCGCGGGCATCACCGGGCTGTTCGCCGGTCTGCAGCAGCCAGTCACCCTTGTCGCTGCGCAGCACACCGCCGGCGATGCGCTGCACGCTCTGGCTGGCTGCAGCCGCAATGCCGTCCAACGTCAGTTCGTAGCGATACAGATCATCACGGGAGACCAGCAGGGCCATTTCCCGTTCCGGCAGGTTTTCAATATCCACGCTGGAAATAGCATCGTGATTGAGCAGCTGCCGGCGCACCCGGTTGCCCAGCTGATACAGGTCCGTGCGAGACAACGAGCCACTGAGCAGCAGCCGCACCACCCGGTTGCGCACAATCAGCTCCTGCACCCGCGGGCGCGCGGCCCCCTTGGGCAGGTTATCCAGAGCATCCAGGCGGGTGCGGATCTGCTCGAGTACATCGCCAGTGTCATGCCCTTCCAGCACATCCAGCTGCACGCTGCATAACCCCTCACGGGATTCGCTGATCAGTTCGGTACCGCCCTCCACATCATCCACCGCCGTTTCCACCGGCGTACAGACCAGCGACTCCACGGTTTCCGGGGTGGCCTGGGGGTACGCCACATAAATGCCGATGCGGTCCAGCGGCACATTGGGAAGGGTTTCCTGGCGGGTATGGGGAATGGCCAGCAGCCCCGCCAGCAGCAGGGTCATCATCAACAGGTTGGCAACCGCCCCATTTCTGGCGAACCAGGCAATGGAACGATTCATGGCGCCTCCCCACTGGTATGGGCCAGGCCGGTCTGGGCTGGGCGCGGATCGATACGCATGCCTTCCAGCAATTGCAGGTCCCCGGCCAACACCACCGACGTCGCGCTGTTAACCCCATCGTGGAGGTAAAGGTTGTCACTGTCCTGATGCAGTATCGCCACCTGCTGACGGCGCAGGCGCTGTTCGTCGTCCAGCACCCAAACGGACTGATCACCGGCCTGGGCAGAGCGAGGCAATACCGCCACCGCCGGCGTCGCGGCACCGCGCAGTTCGGCCTGCACCAGCACACCGGGCTCCAGTGGCAATGACTGACCGTGGTTGGCGACCTGTACAATCAAGTACATCATCTGGTTACGGTTCAGCCCCCCTTCACGGCGCACCACCTTGCCCTCCCAGTGCCCCTCCCGACCCGCGAAACGGCCGGTAAGTATCACGCTGACCGCCTCCAGAGTTGTGTCATCACCGGGAACAATGCCCAGCAAGGCAAGCCAGTCATCTCGCACCGGCAAGCGGATTTCCACCTGGTCTTCCTGGTACAGCTGGGCCAGCTTGCTGCCGGCCTGCACATGTTGCCCCGCCATCACCTGCACGGCTTTCAGGCGCCCGCTGATTGGCGCCAGCAATTCGGTCTGCTCCTGATTGCGCTCGGCCTGTCGCAGGCTGGCACGGGCGGCACTCAGCCGGCTCAATGCTTCGTCCAGTTGCGGCTCAAACCGACCCAGCGCCGATGAGCGCCCGGAAGCCCCGGACACCCGCGCCTTGGCCCGGGTTTGGGCCAGGTGCAGACGCGCCGCATGGACGCTGTTCTGACGGGAGGTGACTTCCAGAGCAAAGGGCTCCGGATCCAGCTTGAGCAACACATCGCCCGCAGACACTCGCCCACCATCGGCGAACGCTGGGGCCACCTCCTGGATTCGCCCGGAGACCTCAAGACTCAGGGGCAGGTCATGGCGCGCCCTGGCCTGCCCCTGACTGAATACCGGAATAACCACATCCTGCCAATCCACAGTGATGGTGTTGAGGGCCAACACGCTATCCTTGGCCTTGGCCGGCGGGGGCGCCGGCGGCACCAGATAAAGCGAAAAAACGGCCATCACCATGGCCAGGGTGGCCAACAATGCCACCAATGTCCGCAAGCTCAGGGAACGCAAACCGGCAGGCAATTTCATTCAACCACTCCCAGCCAATTAACCCAGCGCTGTAAGCACTGGCGTACCGTGGCTTGCGGCACGCCCAAGGAAGAGTGCACTTTCAGAGACAGGCTCATACAGCCGTTCACCACAATCACACCATTGGCGACCGGATGGCTCGGGCTGCCCGGGCCACAGCAGGCAAACACGGTATCCTTCGGCATCCCGGCGGAGGCAAAGTCCATCTCCCACTCACCCAGGCTGGAAAAAGACCCGCAGTGCCGGGTGTCTTTCTGCAGACGCCCACACAACCAGTTCACCCCCCGCTGGCCTATCAAGCGACCAATGCGTGCAAGGTGCCAATACCGCCAGTGCACATTGGCCTTGAGGTAGCTGCGCACAGAACGGTCCAGCCTGGCGGCCTTGTCCTCATGGTCCACGGTGAGATAGAACGCGCTGGACAGGTTCATGTCCGCACGCAACATGGGCACCACCCCACGCATGTTCACCGGAAAGCACCAGCTACCGGCGATACCATGCAGCATCAGGGTGTCACAGACCGCCCGGTGCAATGCCAGCAACAGTAGGCTGTTCACAGAGACCTTGTGCTGGTGAGCTCGCTGATACAGCGCACGGGTCTGGGCCGGATTCAACCATTGCACGCAGACCGGGCTGTCTTCGATCGCTTCAGATCCGGGCTCCCCGGACAGGACATTCCAGCGGCGCCACACCGGTTCATCCGCAGGCAGATCCTCCGGTAACCGTTGCCAACGCTGCCACCAGGGCGGCGCCTGCTTCTGGCGACTCAGTGGCATGGGCGGCAGTGTCACCCCGCGTTGTTTCAAGGCCTGGGTAATGCCGCCCACGCCATCATGGTCCCGATGACGCAAGGCGACGGTGTCGCGTTCACCGCTGTACGGATCGATAAAAATAAATTCGATGCGGTCATCAATACCCAGCCCGGCTCGGGCGCGATACCACATGCCGATATAATCCACCGGCGGCCGGGACGATAGTGATTGGGTCGACAAGGTATTCACAGGCGCGCCACTTCCACATAGGGCAGGCGATCATCGAGTTGCGCTCGGGGGTCACCGTCGTAACTCACCAGAAAGTGATCACTCAGTAACAGACGACGGCGGTAGCGCGCCGGTACGCGTGCCAGTGGGTCCTGGGCAAAGAAACCACACACCAGTGCATCATATCGACCATGAAAACGGTCCACCGCGTGATCAAGCAACAGACGCAGCAAATCGGGCTGGTTATCTTCCACCACCACACTGTGCAAGGTGAGATAAGACAAGATGCCACCGGGCGCAGGCAGCTTCATGCCACCGCGCAACACGCTGTGGGTATTGTAGAGATGGCGTAGAAACCCCAGACCCCGTGCATAACCCAATACTCGCGTCTGCTTTATGCCCTGCTGATCCCAAAACCCCAGCAACCCCTTGAGCTGCCCGTTCACCCACAGCCCAAGAAAACTCTCCGGGTTCAGCCCATAACAATAAGCGTCACCGCGTACCCGGCAAACGTCCCAGTAGGGAAAGAACTGCTTGCTGGCCCCTTCGCGTTGCAGCAACGCTGCCATGGCAGGCAGGTCGGCTTCACCGGTTTGCCGAATTTGCACATCTTTTGGCAACCGCTGATGGCGCGCACGGGTATACACCAGGCTGGTCTCGATAGTGCCATGGGGGTAATACGTGGGCAGCCCGGCACGGCCACTGGCCACGGACCCCAGTGAGGCCTCGTTGTCACGCAGCACTGTGGTCTGCATCCACTCCCCCTCAGACAACTGCTTGCGCAACTGGCGGAACAGGCGGTGCAACACCAGGCCATTACGAAATTGCGGTGCGATACGTAAATCGTGTGCATAGCGGATCGGTTTGACCTTGCCATTCACCCACAGGTGCCGCCAGCCCACATTGTAGACAGCACCCAGTTCACCGGCGCCGCCCTTGGGCTCAGCCACCCACACATCCGGCTGTTCGCAGGTCACCTGGGCGCCCCGGAAGTAATCCGGATGCCGCTCAAAATTCAGGGTCACCGCGCCGTGCTGGGGCGTACCCTGCAGCAGCGCCAGGATGGCCCCGTTATCCTGGTCACAGGCAGGCCGTATGCAGTAACTCATACCGGCACCCCGTACTCTTGCGTTTGTGCCGTACGCGCTTCCAGCCAGGTCGGCAGCGTACCGGCCCAATACTGCAGAGACTCCATCTTGATATTGCCTTCGATCATGCCGCGTTGACGGCAGTTCTGCAGATAACGCTCACGCATGCCCGGATGAATAACGCAGCGCAAAGGGGCCAGTTGCCCCAGGTTGCGAGCCAGCTGGTAATGAAAATGCAGCTGCAACGCCGACTCCATCTGCACCGCTATATGCTGGGCAACTGCCAGGTCGTCCCCTTCCAGTAACAATACATAGCCCGGCAAACCCTCTGCGGATTGATCCACCGCCACCGTGCATACCGGTAGTAATTCTTCCGGCAACGCCAGGGCAGCCATGGCACCATCCACCGCCGCCGCCGTCATTTTTTCGCCAACCAGATCGGTGGTTCCCGCTCGGCCAAGGAATCGCAAGCTGGGAATGCCACCGACAAAACCGTCCACTTCCACCAGATCTTTCAAGCGATAACGCAACAACCCGCTGCCGGTACTCAGCAACGGCATTACCTGCTGCCCCGCCTCCAGTTGCCAGGGAGCGAAAATACGGCCATCGGTGGGATCCTGAAATTCATACACGTGGCTGCGATACGCCAGTGGGTAACGGCCTGCATAGGGAATAGTGACCACCCCTTCGGTGGCCCACAGCCCTTTGCCCTGAAACGCGGCCTGGGGCAGTAGCGCATGGAGCTCTTTCGCCCACGGCGTGGAAGCCGCTGTATCCCAGGCGCTCACCAGCGCCAGCTGCGGCCACAGCGCCATCAGAAAATCCGCGTTTAACTGGCCATTCCACTCACGCAGCAAAGTTGCCGCTTGCGGTGACCAGGGGCAGGAATCCACTGCACCACCAAGCATGCGGTTCCCCCAGCGCCCGGTGTTGAGCACCTCTGCAAGCTCCTCTCGCCACTGCGCCATGGCACGCAGCATCCCCAGCCCGAAAGTGGGGCTCCAGATCGACAGCATGGACAAACCACGATCACTGACCAGGTGCGCCAGTGTGGCAAACAGGGAATCATCCGAGGTTCTCGCCAACGCTACATCCTGCGGCACACACTGTGTCGCCCCAGCCAGCAAACGCTTGCCCATGGACATCAGCTGGATGTCGTCATTCACATCCTCACGCATATTGTCGCGTAGTGAAGTCGGCACCCAGGACATGGACCAGTAATGGCGACCTTGAACAAGGCGGGGATACTGCCGGTACAAATCTACAATCCAGGGGCTGATCGCCGCATCCAGTTCACCGAGAAACTGGCGGGTATAGGGAATCCATTTAATCGCGGACGTGGAGCCGCTGGTTGGCTGGCAGCGTACTAATGGGGAATCGATCAACCGGCAGTTACCTTGCTCGCGGGACAAGGTGATTGCGTCCGCCCATTGCTCATAATCCGTAACCGGCTGCCGGTCAGCAAAGGTTTCCCAAGACCAGTCAGCCTCAATAGCGCTGCTATGCCCCAGCGGGCTGGCCGCCACACGCTTGAGCAGCGCGGCCTGTTTCTGTCGCTGCACCGATTCCAGCCGCTCTCGGCCAGCCGCAAAACGACGCTCACCTGGCCAGGCGGCCAGTTTCAGAAGACGATGTCCAAACATGATATTTCCCGGCTTATTCGCAGGCCACAGTTGCCGCTGCAGGCTTGGTTTTACGGCGCTGTTTTTGCCATAGCTGGAAGGGGTAGCTCACCAGGAGCTTCAGATTAACCTGCCCAACACAGGGAAGTTCTGTACCGCGCTGCCAGGAAGGATTCTGCTTTTCAAAAAACTGAATTTTTGCATTACCCGAACGCATTTCATCAGAAATGCCTGCCACATCGGATTTCAGGTGCGTATAACCTTCGCCAAAATCAAGAAGGCGGCGCTGGTTACAGTAGTAATCAGAGAATAACGATTGGCAGTACGCATCAACCAGGGGGGCGAGCCGCTGATCCCTGCCTTCCGGATTGGGATAATAATTATGGAAATTATTTGCCAGCAGCAGGTAGGTTTTATATCCCTTGGAAATCAACAACCAGAACATGGGGCGGAACGGGTGACGTATTTTCTCGCGAATCATCCGGAAGAAAAACTTCACCTGGAGCGCTTTACTACCCCAGTATTCTTCTTCAATGATGGTATCACCACTAAATACCCCTTTTACCCTGCGACCCTCCACATTCATGTCGAGAACTTTCAGGGTAGAAAAACCAACCACGCGCTTGGTTTTTCTCTCTTCCACTAAAAAAATCCCACTCTTTTCCACCATGTCCTGGCAAAAAATATCCAAGCTTATATTTTCGTAGTATCCAGAATAGATCTCATACATTCTTCGCATTATGGGTACCGATACCTTGGACAAAGGCAGATATCGGGCTTTCAGGCTAGATGCATTTTCCCGTTGCATTTTCCCGCTCCATGTTTATTTTTATGCGTTAAAAAGCGGTGCTCATGATCTACACGGACCGTGATTTACTTAATAGTCAAAGCGGCCATTTTTTTGTTAAAAATGGCAACACTGGTTTAAACCAGCAACAATAACGCGCTCAATGAGATGCGCATCACAACTAAAATAACAACAATGTCAGGCCGCATGGCCGAGGCAGAAAAATGAAAAATAATGGGATGGCACTGGACGTTCCGCTAATTTCTATCCGCTATGCCCGCCGTTTCTTACGGTTCACACAAAAACATGGATTAAGTGGAACTACCGTACTCAAAGAAACCAACATCGACCCCGCTTTATTGAACAACCCTGATGCCTACCTAACCATGAGACAGCTGCTCACCATGCTGCGTCATGCTGACTCTCTTCTCAAAGACGACACCGCATCATTTCGCTTCGGCCAGGAGCTGGATTTACAGGGCCATGGCCTGTTGGGTTTTGCTCTGCTTCGCCAGCAGGATTACCGCAAGCTGGTCAACATGGTGGTGCAATACCTGCGCGTTTCATTACCCATCATGGACATGGAGATCCACTGCACGGGCGAAGACATTTCCATCCGTCTGCATGACAGTTGGGACCTGGGCGAGCTAAGACCCTTTGTTACCAACATCTATATGGGTAGCATTCATGCATTGGCATCGCTTGTCTGCCGTCACTTTACCTTTGAATACGACTTTCCCTGCCCGGCCAAGGCTTCCAGTTTCCAGCACTTGGGCGAAGGTATCGAAATGAAATTCAACTGTAAGCACAACCGCGTTCTGCTTCCGCTATCCGGCCGGCAAGTTCGTGATGATGACGCCTCAGTGGCCAACTATCTGGCCACTGCCCGCTCCCAGGAGCAGGCCCAGGGCGATGAGAGTCTTAAGGTAGTTATTCAGGTACGCCATGAAATCCGCAACGCTCCCGGGCGTGACAGCACCCTGGAACGGGTAGCAGCCCGGCTGGGGATGAGCCCTCGCTCCGTACGCCGCCATTTAAGTCTGTCCGGGTTTGCTTTCAGTGGGCTTCGTAATGAAATTCGTGAAATGTTTGCCACTCGTTACCTGGTGGATACCGATATGGCACTGGAAAAGATTGCTGAGTATCTGGGATACAGTGACCAGGCCAGTTTCAGCAAGGCCTATCGAGGCTGGACCGGGCACACCCCTGGAGAAGTCCGCCGCACCGCAAAAGTCCCCCTGCCTTCCTGGGACAGCACCGATGAAGAGCACCAAAGCAGATGATGCCTATGCGCCCGAAAGCGGAACACCGGCTACGCCGGGCCATTGACTTAATATCCCTCATTGCTGACGCTTGGTGTTTTTGCTTTCCCCGGTCTTGGCACTAGTATCGGGTAATGCTCCCGGCGTCAGCCAAAATACTAGCAATAACAATCAGGAAGAGACTGATGAAGAAGCTGTTCACCGCCGTTGTCACGGCCTGTGCGCTCACCGCCTCCCTCTCCGTGCAGGCAGAGACCATTAAACGCAAAATCTGTGTATTCGACATTGTCGGCAATGTGGGCCCGGTCATGGGCGCCATGAAGGACTGGAAAGCCGCCGCGCTGGATTGGGGCCTGGAAACCGAGCTGGTGCCCTACACCAACGAAGCCATTGCGGCAGAAGATCTGAAAGCCGGCGTATGCGATGCCTCATTGATTACCGGCATCCGCGGCCGGGCGTTCAACAAATACGCTGGCACTGTCGACTCCATTGGCGCCATCCCGTCCATGGATCACATGAAGGTGGTGCTGCAGGTACTGGCTCACCCCCAGAGCGCAGACGAACTGTCTCAGGGCTCCTACCAGATCATGGGGATTGCACCTGCCGGTGCGGCCTACATTTTCGTCAACGACCGCCAGGTGAACTCCCTGGCCAAAGCTGCCGGCAAGAAAGTGGCGGTACTGGAATATGATGAAACCCAGGCCAAACTGGTTTCCCAGGTCGGCGCCACACCGGTTGCCTCGGATATCACCAACTTCTCCACCAAGTTCAACAACGGGGTGGTGGACGTAATCGCTGCACCGCTGGTTGCCTACAACGCACTGGAGCTCTACAAGGGCCTGAGCCCGGACGGTGGCATCATCAACTACCCTCTCGCCCAGCTGACCATTCAACTGATCGCCAAGAAAGACAAATTCCCGGCGGAAATGGCGCAAAAATCACGGGAATACTTCTACAACAACCTGCACCGCATCACCGATCAACTGGATAAAGAAGCCCAGCACGTGGACAAGCGCTGGTGGGTGGACATTCCCGATGCGGACAAGGCCGAGTACGAAGTGATGATGCAGGAAGCACGCAACCAGCTTCGTGACGAAGGCTACTACGACCCGGACATGCTCGGCTTGCTGCGCAAGGTTCGCTGCAAGATGGAACCGGCACGGGCGGAGTGTACTTAGCGGGAGATGCTCCACGCTTCATGCATCACGCAAAACACGCTTAAAGCAAAAGAGGCCGCGCCCAATCTCATGGACGCGGCCTCTTTCGTTTCAGATTACGACACTCTTGGTCCGCGCTGTTGCGTGCAGCATGAAGCGTGTCGCGTCTCTTAAAGTCCCATCTGCTTGGCAATCACTTCGTTCATGATTTCGTGGGTACCCCCGCCAATGGATAGAATCCGGTTGTCGCGGAACAAACGCTCTACCACGGTGCCACGCATGTAACCACTGCCTCCGAATAACTGCACTGCATCATAGGTCACCCGATCGGCACATCGCGTTGCCACATTCTTCGCCATGGACACATCCAGCACACAGTTTTCACCGGCCGCGATCTGTGCGGCAACCCGGTAGGTAAATTCAGTACTGGCTTTTACATCCGTAGCCATTTCCGCCAGCTTGTGGCGAGTCACCTGGAAGCCGGCAAGGGGGCGGCCAAATGCTTCCCGCTCCTTCACATACTTCATGGCCTCATCCAGCGCCAACTGAGCCGTGCTGTTTGCCGTCACGGCCAGAATCAAACGCTCCATCTGGAAATTACTCATGATGCAGTAAAAGCCGCCATTTTCCGGGCCGATCAAGTTTTTCGCTGGCACCCGGCAATCTTCGAAGAACAGCTCTGCGGTATCAGACGCCCACCAACCCATTTTTTTCAACTTACGCCCCACCGTAAAACCCGGCGTGCCTTTCTCGATCAACAGCAGACTGATACCGCCATAGCCCTTGTCGCCAGTGCGTACCGCCACGGTGTAATAATCCGCTCGCACACCACTGGTAATAAAGGTCTTGGCCCCATTTACCACATAGTGATCACCATCGCGCACGGCACGGGTTTGCAGGTTCGCCACGTCAGAGCCACCATTAGGCTCAGTGATGGCCAGGGCGGAAATTTTGTCGCCATTGATTACCTCGGGAATAACCCGTTGCTTCATGGCCTCACTGCCCCATTTCCAGACCGGCGGCAGCCCGATATCCAGAGACCCCAGGCTTGCGCAAAGTCCGCCCGACGAGCAGCGTACCAGCTCTTCGCAGGCGGCAATCTTCATGAAAACGTCTTCGCCCGTCCCGCCAAATTCTTCCGGCGCATTAATGCCAAGAATGCCCGCATCCGCTGCCGTCTTGTACAACTCCCGGGGAAACTCCCCTGCCTCTTCCCAGTCATTCACCTCCGGGAGAATTTCCCGCTCAACGAATTTGCGGACGGTATCTCGCACCATCTGGTGGGTTTCATTGAAATAGTTCAGGGCGCTCACTGGACCTCCTTGGATTCATTGGATTGCGCACAACCTAGCGCTTGCTTGGTTTAACCATAACAGAAAGCCGTCGGGGGAAACCAGACGAAACCTCGGCTTATGTTTACAGGTAGAAGAGGAGACTTACGCTTTCGAGAGGCATCCAGAAAGATGCCCTTATATCAGGCGTCGAAGGGCCTGCGACCTCTCAGCGCCTGGGCCAGGGTAGCGCCATCAACGAATTCCAGTTCACCGCCCATGGGCACCCCCTGGGCGATGCGGCTGACACCGACCCCGGCGTCCTGGGCCAGATCCAGCACATAATGCGCAGTGGCTTCGCCTTCCACGGTGGTGCCAGTAGCCAGAATCAGCTCGCTGATCTGCCCTTCATTGAGACGTTGCTCAAGCACATCCAGCCCCAACTCACGGGGACCCACACCGTCCAGCGGCGACAGCTCTCCCATCAGCACGAAGTACTGGCCCCGGTATTCGCCGGACTGTTCAAATGCCAGCACATCCCCGGGGGTCGCAACGATGCAAACCAGTGAGGCATCGCGACGCGGATCATCGCAGACAGGGCAAAGCGCGGCTTCAGCATAATTGCGGCAACGCTGACAATGCTGCACGCCGTCCATGGCCGCGTGCAGGGCATCCCCTAACCGGCGCCCGGATTCACGCCCCCGGTCCAGCAACGCATAGGCCATGCGTTGAGCGGAGCGCGGGCCAACCCCGGGCAGGCAAGTAAAGGCATTGATCAGCTGGTCGACCAGCGGCGCGTGTTTCACAATCTCGGCGTCTCGTCCGTCGTTAAGCTTAGGGTTTGAAACCTGGCGGGAAGGGAAAGCCACCCGCCATGTTCTGCATGTTGTCCTGCTGCTGTTTTTCTACCCGTCGCACCGCATCATTCACCGCGGCGGCAAGCAGGTCTTCCAGCAATTCCTTGTCTTCGCTCATCAGGCTGGTATCGATATCCACGCCTTTCACATCATGCCGACCGTTCATAGTCACTTTCACCAGGCCCGCACCGGACTCGCCCACCACTTCCGTATTGGCCGCCTCGTCCTGCATTTTTTTCATTTTCTCCTGCATGGCCTGGGCCTGCTGCATGAGATTGTTAATATCAAAATCCATGGTTTGCTCCACTAACAACGCATCAGGCTGCACGCTTCACGCAACACAGTAAAAAGACAAAAGCGGTTTTACCGTGATGTCTGTTGCTTGCTGCGTGCAGCGTTTCTCATTCCACTGTCTCTTTCGGGGTGACGCTTTCTTCGTCCAGGCGCCCCGCAAAGGTCGTGACCAGCTGTTGCACCACCGGATCCGCGTGCAGGGTATCTTTGGCCTGAACCAATAATTCCTGCCGGCGCGCTTCGGCCATAACCTCCGGGGTGGCACCCGGCTGCTGTTCGAATTCCACCTGAACCTGTATACGACGCTGGAAGTAATTACCCAGCGCACCGCTCAACTCCTCCAACCGCTCCCGGTTGACCAGAACCTGATGCCCGGGGCTGATGCGCAGCGTCCAGACGCTCTCCTCACGGCTGATAAGCACCGCATTGCGGGCGATATTGCGCACCGTGCCATCCACGTCCAGGCGCAACAGCAAGGCAGCCCACCAAGTGGCCACTTCCGCCTCGTTGGTCGGCTCCGCCAGCGGCGCCAGGTTTTCTGGTTCGGGAGTGGACTCTGCGTCTGGCTCAGGTTCACTCTGCGCCGGGGCGACCACGGGTGAAGCGTCGACAGCGGGCTCCGCCTGACGCGCTTCCACCTGGGCCAGGGCCGCCGAGGCCGAGGGAGATGAAGAAACCGGGGGCTCATCCCAGGGCGGGGTATCATCCGCAGCCGCAGGGGCGGACACCGTCTCTACCGGAGCCGCTTGCTGAGCAGGCACAGGGTTAGCCGGTGCCGGCGCAGGGGCCGGCGCGGCAGTGGACCCGGCAGGCGCAGCGACAGGCGTACTATTTAACAGGGCACGCAGATCCGGCTTGCCGCCGGGCTCTGCCGACGGCGCTGCCGCTTCAGGCTTTTTTGCGGTGGGGCTGTCCCCCTGCACCAGCACGCCCTTGGGCGTAAACAGCACCATGCGCAACAACAACATCTCCAGTGCGGCACGGCTATCGGGTGCATCCTGCAAATCACGACGCCCCCGCAGGGCCACGTCGTAATAGAGTTGAATCTGTTCCGCGGTGAGTGCGGCCGCCAGCTTTTGCTGGGTCTCGTCATAGCTGCCGGGCACCGCCTGGCACACCGCCAGCTGGTGAAGCTGGCTGATCAATTCATCCAGCAAGGCCAGCTCGCCGGGGCAATGCTCGCTGACCGTCGCCAGCGCCTGCAACACCCCCCCAGGCTCCTGTTCCGCCAGCGCCACCAACAAAGTCAGTACGTGGTTGCGATCCACCGTGCCCAGCATGGCGTTAACCGCCTCGCTGCTGAGCTGCTCACTGCCGAAGGCGATCGCCTGGTCCGTCAGGCTCAACGCATCACGCATGGAGCCCTGAGCCGCTTTACCCAGCGACAGCAGCGCCGGCTCTTCGTAGCGAATCATTTCCTTGTCGAGCAAAGTTTTCAGGTGCCCGGCAATCTGTTCGGCGGGCAACGCCTTGAGGCTGAACTGCAAACAACGGGACAACACAGTCACCGGCAGTTTTTGCGGATCGGTGGTGGCCAGCAGGAATTTCACATGGGGAGGCGGTTCTTCCAGGGTTTTCAGCAACGCATTGAACGAATGCGCCGAGAGCATGTGCACCTCATCAATCAGGTACACCTTGTAGCGGCCTCGGGTCGGTGCGTACTGCACGTTGTCGAGCAGTTCGCGGGTATCTTCCACCTTGGTACGGCTGGCCGCATCCACTTCAATCAGATCCACGAAGCGACCGTCGGTGATTTCCTGGCAGGTAGGGCAAACACCACACGGGCGAGCACTGACGCCCTGCTCACAGTTCAGGCAACGAGACAGAATACGGGCAATGGTGGTTTTCCCCACCCCGCGTGTCCCGGTGAACAGGTAAGCATGGTGCAGTCGATCCTGATCCAGGGCATGCATCAGGGCCCGCGAAACGTGCTCCTGCCCCACCAGTTCATCGAAGGTGCGAGGGCGGTATTTACGGGCAAGAACCTGATAACTCATAGCACTCCAGCGGCAATCATGGCCACCAATACAAAAGGTTTGGAATCAGAGCGCTTATGCTATCGAAGTTCCCGAAGGGAGGACAGTGCGAGAAGCGTGTTACGTGAAAGCGGGAGAGGTGTAGCGAGGAGAAGTTAGAGCGGTCTTCCCGCCAGCCGCACCCCGGCACACAAGTCCACTGCTACCGTTGCTCCCTTCCGGGCCTGGCGGGGTTCGCAGTTTATCGTTGCGGGGGGACCGACGGGTCGACCATAACGCGCTTCGGGCATGGCAGCCGCGAAACGAGCGCGCATTGTGGCGAATGCCTCACGCTATTGCAAGAGGACCGCAGGGCCTGGGCAATCAGCTGGCTAAACCTTGAACAGACTGGCCCCAAACGGACCGCAGGGCTACACTCAAAGTGACTGGGCAGGGGCGTGCAAACGCCCTGCCCGGCCTATCAGCGGACAGGGAGGCAGCATGGACAATCATCCCGTTATTCGCATTGCCATTAATGGTTTCGGCCGCATAGGCCGTTGCCTGGTTCGGGCCCTGAGCGAGCATCCGGCACGGAATCGCTTTGAGCTGGTCGCCATCAATGACCTGGCCGATTTCAACGTACTTGCCCATCTGCTGGCGTTCGACACCACCCACGGCCGCTGGCCTTATTCTGTCCATTATGACGGCGACGCTATGGAGATTGATGGCCGCCGGGTGCCCTGCTTCGCCACCGCCGACCTGAATCAATTGCCCTGGGCTGAACAGGGCGTGGATCTGGTGCTTGAATGCAGCGGGCGCTACAAACAGCGTGCTCAGCTCCAGGGCCATTTGGGCGCCGGCGCCCGCCGCGTGCTGGTGAGTTACCCGGTAGACGATGCCGACGCCATGGTGGTGTACGGCGTCAACCACGGCCTGCTTGACGATAACCAGCAGATCGTCTCCAACGCCTCCTGCACCACCAACTGCCTGGCGCCACTAGTGGATGTGCTCGACCGGGCTTTCACCGTCAAACAGGGGCTAATGACGACGATCCACAGCTACACCAACGACCAGAACCTGGTGGACAAGGCCCACGGGGATTTACTGCGGGCCCGTGCCGCCGCCGTCAACATGATTCCTACCGGCACAGGGGCCGCAAAGGCGGTAGGCAAAGTGCTTCCTCATCTGGCCGGGCGACTGGACGGTATGGCAGTGCGCGTCCCCACGCTGAATGTGTCGCTGGTGGATGTGACGCTACTGCTGGAGCAGCCCGCCACAGTGGAGGCCGTCCATGAGAGCCTGAGCAATGCGGCCCATGGAGACTTGCAGGGCGTGTTGGCGATGAATCATCTGGCCCTGGTGTCCAGCGACTTCAACCATCTACCCTACTCCTGCGTGGTGGATACCAACCACACACGAATACTGGGCCCACAACTGAAGCTGCTGGCCTGGTACGACAACGAATGGGGCTTCAGCCACCGCATGCTGGATGTGGCAGCGCATTGGATGGAAAAGCTGACGCCTGACGCCTGACAGCGTAAAGGCCACTGTTCGCGTCAAGCGCCTTGGCGGTTATTTGTTTGTCCGGCGCCGCGCATCAGGCGTCCTGCCTCTGGCCTGCGGCGCTCAGTCAATCAAACGGGCTGAAATGCTCTTCCCGGCCGGCTTCTTGCGCTTCGTGACGGTGACCATTCATGACTTTTTCCACCTTGGTGGCTTGCAGGTCGTCATCCGCATCCACCATCATCAGGTAATCACCCTGCTCCACGCGGTCCAGATACGGAGACAGGTGATGGTTGGTGGACGAAACACCACGCAGGCCGCCCAGCCAGGCGCCGAAACAAGTGCCGAACAAGGTCATACCAATGATGGCGCCGCTATCCAGGTTGGTTCCCCAAGGGTCGGCACCTGCCAGCAAAAAGCCACCGAACAAGCCCGCGGCCATACCGATAATGGCGCCGAGAAAGCCCGAATGCATGATATCGGTTTCTTCCCAGGTGGTGGTGCCGTGCACATGGGCTTGGGCGATGGCCATGGTGTCGGTGCCCATGACATGCAGGCGGTTTTCACCGATCCCTGCCTGGCGCAGTTCCCCGGTGATGCCCTGAACGGACGCGAGTGATTTGGTGAAATAGTAGAGTCGTTTCATTGCTGCCTCTTCCTGTGGCAAACAAATGGCGAACAATCGGTCGCTGAGTGCGTGTAGTACGCGAACCGTACGTGCGCCAATCTTCCTGACCGGCCGTGTTTCTAAAGACTGCTCACCGCCGTGATCAGATCCTTTTGTGATGACAACGCCAGCCGGTTGTTCCATCCCGCCATATTGCGTCGCCCTTGTCTTTGCTACCTCCGAAACTAACAAAAAGGGGCCATACCGGCCCCTTTACTGTGTCACAAAAACCGCGTCACAAACTGTGAGCGATTAATTACTTTTTGTAGGTGTCGGCGCGCCGTCAACCGGGATCACACGGGGCTTTTTCTCTTCCGGCACCACGCGGCTCAATGTCACGGTGAGCAGGCCATCCTCCAGGCCCGCCGATTCCACTTCCACGTGGTCGGCCAGCTTAAAAGTGCGCTCAAAAGCGCGGCGAGCAATACCCCGGTGCAACCAGGTACGCTCATTGTCACCTTCGGCTTTCAGGTTGCCGCGAATGCGCAATTCATTTTCCTGCACAGTGATATCCAGATCGCTGCGCGCAAAGCCGGCCATGGCCATGACAATCCGGTAGCGGCCATCACTTTCACGGATGATGTCGTATGGGGGGTAGCCATTCGACTGGTCCGCACGCAACGCTGCGTCCAGCAGTTCATCGAAACGATCGAAACCCACAGAATGGCGAAACAACGGGGCAAGGGAAAATCCGGTATTCATCACATTATCCTCATTCCAATCTCACCAGCAGACCCCGCAGGCATCCGCTGGAAAACGGTTTAAAAACGTTGCTGTGACGCAGAGCCGCAGGCAGTTATAAGACTGCCTGCAGACTCCAACCGGCCAGTTGTCACTGGATAAGAAAATGGGGGTCTGCAAACCGCTTTCAAGGGGCGGGACGCATTTTTACTGTGGCAGCCTGGGGGGAGAGCGTGAAAGGCTCAGGAGCCCCGGTCGCCATTGTGGTTGCGGTCACGGAAAGGGTCGTGCTTTTTCCCTCAAACATGACCGGCACTCGCACACAAACCCGCTCCCCGGCAGTCACTGGCCAGGCCGGGCTTTTACCGCTCTGCCATTGTTCGCTGTTGCCAGAACAGTCGCGATCCATCAGCAGGCTGCGCACCGCAGGGTGGCCACTGGCGAACTGCACCTGCCCGGTCAGGCTGGCACGGTATTCAAAGCGCAGCACCGTGGTGCTGCCCGCCTCCAAAAGCTGATCGTTGGGCCCCTGCCAAACAGGGTCAGACACCACCCCCAGTAACAGCGGCCCGGAATGTTGATCCGGCACTGCACGCAGCCCCCAGCGCAGTGTTTCAGCGTGATGCTCGCCTGCCTGGCCATTAAGGCGTGGCAATTGCGGGGCGCGCCAACGTTCGGGCAGGGGCAGAGTCAGGCTCAGCGACTGCCCCTGACTGCGCGCTTCGGAAAGCCGGAACTGGAAGTCTCCCCCTTCAGCCGTGGCGATGCTGCCGGGCCCACTACCGACGCCCGCCAGACTCACAGGCCAGCCGATCAAACGGCGCTCACCCGGATCCGGTTGACCATTAAATGCCAGAGCGGGCTGCCCCGCGCCATTGTCCTCAAAGATTTGCCCGGTGATCCAGTGGCCCGCCGGCCGGCAGCGATAACCTGACGCCACACCCGCTACGGGCAACACGTCAAATCCCGACCTGACGCCATCGCGGGCGGCCAATCGCTGACCTGCACCGCCGTCGCCACCGAGTCCGCCGCCGGCGCCACCGATTTGCTCAATCCTTGCCGGCATATTTGTTGCATTGGGCGTATCCAGCCAGAGCGTTCCGCCAGCCCCTCCGCCACCGCCAATAGCTTCAGCTCCGCTTGTGTCTGTGATCGCCTCGCCCGGCAAACCGCGCATATCCAGCAGGCCATCCCCCACCACCCGCGCAGCCCGAATCACCAGCAGGCCGCCACCCTGGCCACCGTTGCCTCCCTGACCACTGCGCCGGGCAGCCGCCCCGCCACCGCCGCCGAGTATCCAGCCCGTTTGTGCCTGATGGCCGCCCTCACCGCCACCTTGCGCCGGGGCGCCGCGTTCACCGGCAGAACCATTGCCACCGCCACCGCCATTACCCAGTTGTCGGTGGACCAGATCCAGCCCGTTGCCCCCGCCGCCGGCATTGGCAGGCGCGCCCTTCGCCATGTCGCCTCGGGGGTAACCGATTTCCGCAGCGGGCCGTAACATCAAAGGGGTGCCTGCTATGCCTTCCCCCTTACTGCCATGGTGGCCATAGCCCACCGCCTGATCATCCGTACTGGGCGTTGCGTAGCGCCAGTCATCGGGCCGCCCCAGTGCTCCCTGCAACGACACCGCCAGCGCCCCGCGAAAGCCCGCCCCGCGCACCGACAGCGTGTGGCCATCGAGATCCAGCTGGCGACGCACATCTACCGCCAACACGCCACCGGTTGTCCCATCCCAAGGTAAGGCGGCGATATCCTGCTCTAAGGTCAAGCTGTCGAATTGTGGCACCCGCACCAGCTGCCATCGCCGGCGGCCCTGCTCGTCGGTCGCCGTGGCATTCTCATAATGGTGAAGCAGCCCGCCCCCTGGCCCCGCACCGAAAATGCGCACTCTGGCGCCGTCTACTCGTTCGATACGCACCCATTCCTGCGCCCACGAGGCTGGCGCATCGGTACGCACCTGGCCGTAGGTGGGAGCATTGGCGGTATTGATGAGAGTGCCCTGGACTTGCATTAACAGGGCGAGGTCGCCGGACTGAAGATCAGCCCGACCACGGGAGTGGGTCAGCGTCAGAAAACGGGTGCCCGGGAGCAGCGCCTGGCTGTCCGGGCCGGAGAAATAACCATTGAGCAGACTACCGGCTACCATGGTGCCATCACGGCCCGATTCGGCACACAGCGCCGCTGCTACCGGATGCGGCAGTAGCAGGCAGGCCAGTATTAACGCGGCGGATCGAGCCAATCGGCGGTAGTGTTGTTGCAACGGAACCATCCGGCAATACTGTAGCGTTCCCGGGTAGCTGCCAAGACTTCGTGGGGGATTTTCTCACTGAGAAACGCCACCAGCGTGCCCGCACGGGGTTCCACCTCCGTGGCTACACAGGTCGCATCCGCTTCCGGCCAAATACGCAGGCGCCCGCCCCACTCGCTTTGCCAGTTATCGTTAAGATAGAGCACCACTGACAGTAAGCGGCCGTTGTTGCCATTAAAGGCATCCACATGGCGTTGATAGAAATCCCCCGGCCCGTAAATGGCAAAATGGGATTCCAGCTCGAACAAGCCCATGAACAGCTCGCGATTGACTGCCAAACGCAGGTTTTCCAGCCCTTCAAACAACTGGCACTGCGCCAGCGAGTCGCCTTTCAGCCAGCAGGTGCGATCACTGCGAACGCGGGTATCTTTCTGGTGTTCCTGACGACGGCCAATGCCGGCCAGACGAAATTCACCGTGCTGGTCCTTGTAGCGTGCCTCCTCGCGCAAGGCTCGCACCAGCGCAGCCGGAAAGTATCCCGGCGCCACCGCGAAACCCTGCCGGGCCAAACCGTCAACCAGACCATCGAGTGGGCTGCCGCCCACACCGCCAAACAGATCCGCATTGTCATGCACGGCCGTGCCCTCTCGCGATTAGTGCAACGCCCCACCGGCGTCGGAATCAAAGTCGTCTGGCCATAACAGCCAGCCTTCCTCCTGGCACTCATCCAGCAACTGCGAGGTGGCATCCACCGTCGCCTGCACGAAATAGATGAACTGCTCGAAGGTTACCCCATTACGCCCCAGCAACAGGTCGCACACTACCAGGCGGGGCAGGGAGTCATCGTTCACATCCAAAAACAGCTTCACTGACGGATATGTCATATTCAGTCGGCTCAGTTCCGCCTGCACCGCAAACAGCGTTGCCGGGCGCACTTCCAGTTCACTGGTCAGCAAGATACCGTCGTCTTCCACAAACAACCGCGCATCCACCACCCCTTCACGGCCCTGCAATTCAGACAGGTGCAGCGCATGACAGTCCTCACAGATATAGTGCTGGATATTGGCCTGCTGCAACCAGCGCTTTACCTGGTCCGCATCCGCGTTCACGACGCCTAACATGACATTCTCCTCAGACCCGCTATCACGCAGGTTTCTTGCCGGCCGCGAATCATCTGCCATTCGCTGGAAAAAAGAAATAGCCACCCGACCGACACTTGGGGTCTTTCATCCCCGAATATCCACTGGGTAAGATGGGGCTTTCGTGCCCGATTGCCTGAAAGGACTCAAAGAATGACAACTCCCCATGTGGCCTTCCGCTCCAGTAACAGCCTTCATCAGCGTACCGACGGCTTTATCCAGCGCATGAACGATGGTGCCAAGCGCCCGGAACCCAAGGAAATCGAGGCCATCATGGCCCAATTTATTGAAGAATCACTGGCCGCCTTAATCACCCGTGCGGCACAGGCCGCAGACCTGAGCCCCGGCATGTTCAAAGTGGTCAACATGACCTGCAACACTATCAGCAAGACCACCCACCTGGTGATCGGCCGCAGTGCAAAAAAAATGGACCTGACACAGAACCAGGCCGCCGCCGACTATATGGATCAGGTACGCCAGCCCGCCGCCGACGGTGATCACTGGTATGTGGCTTTCCCGGTCAGCGAGGCTCTCTGCGCCCAGTGCAAGGACGTCACCCGATTGTGCCAGGAGGGAGAAGCAGACAAGGCCCGCCGGGAACTGGCTGCCTACCTGCTCACGCTCACCGATGAAGCGATCGACTGGTACTTCCAGCGGCCCATGGCTCTGCTCGGATTCGGCCCGGTACTGCGCAAAGTCGCCAGCGTGGGCGTGGAAACCACCCGCAAGGCCAGCCGGAGCCTGATCAACAATCTGATCCTCAAGCTGGGGCCGGAGCAGCTGCTCGCCTCGGCGCAATATCAAGAAAGCATGTTGCTATCCTTTGCCCCTCGCACCCGCTGAGCCCCTGACGTTGCACTGACATGGAAGTGCAACGTCGTTTTCCTTTATCCGCTACACGG